>ULRH01020476.1_pt1 | contig 20178 bp, 20 predicted proteins | sample 1955271 | NCBI WGS metagenome assembly ULRH01 (sample SAMEA4835677, study PRJEB28245) | human gut metagenome | biome: gut microbiome; material: fecal sample | place: Denmark | collected 2008 | reverse complement strand
ATTACAAATCACGTGCTCTGGCCAACTGAGCTAAAGAGGCAAAATTAAAACTTTGCAGCCACTTGACTACCGCTATCGTGGCTTAGCGGCTGCAAAGTTAGATATATTTTTTGAATCACAAAACTTTTAGCGTGATTTTTTTATTTGCCTTGCAATTTTTCTTTCGCTTTCAGCAATTGTTTAGACAATGCATCCATGCATATGTCTATAGATTCTTCAAATGTATCACAAACTTTTTCAGCGTAAAACTCTGTATTCAACGCTAATACGCGCACCCCGGCTTCTTTGTTCATAGCCGTCTCCGGTTTTACGACTTTCAATGACACCTCTACTTTCTTTATATTGTCGCAAAATCTTTCTAACTTCTCCGCTTTCTTCTGAATAAAAGCTTCCAGTCTCTCTGACGCGTCGAAATGAATGGATTGAATTCTTACTTCCATAAAAACCTCCTTTTTTTTACGCTCGTGGATGAGCTTGTTCATAAACTTTTTTTAATTCCTCGAAAGTCGTATGCGTATAAATTTCAGTCGTAGCCAAGCTTTCGTGCCCCAGCAGTTCTTTCACCGACTCCAGCCCAGCCTGATGGTTCAGCATGGTTGTCGCGAATGAATGCCTCAACACGTGCGGGCTTTTCTTCTTCAACGTAACGACCCTCGACAGATTTTGTTTCACCAATAAATAAACCAGCCCTGGATACATCTGCTTTCCATCCTTCCGGACAAAAAACGCTTCGCATTCCTTAGGGCAGCACCTATTTCTCGCCGAAAGATAAGCTTGCAACATTTCTTTCAAGTCATCCCCAAAAGGAATGATGCGCTGCTTGTTCCTCTTTCCTGTTACTTTCATCTGGCAAACGGACAAGTCTACATCTCCGTCTTTCAGTCCTATCAACTCTGCTCTCCGGATACCCGTCTCATAGAAGGTAGCGATGACCGCCTTATCACGGACGCTTTCAAAACCGTCACCCGGATCTTCATCCAGCAACTTATTCATATCCGCATCCTTCACAAATACCGGAAGTGGCTTTTTCTTCTTGGGAGCCCGCACCTTGCTGGCAGGATCTACAGAAACCACCTTTTCCCGGAGCAGATAGCGATAAAAAGAACGCAACGAGCTCAATTTCCGATTTACCGATGACGAAGCATTTCCTTCGTCCATCAACGAAAGCATCCATCCACGAATGACATCCGTATCAACCGTCGTAAAATCCAGCGTCTCGTCTGCCGCTTTAAAGTATGCTTCAAACATCGAAAGATCCGTCCCGTAGGCTACTATCGTCTTCTCGGAATAGTTCTTTTCATATCGAAGATACCTCAAGAAAGATTCTTTCAACATAAAAAATATTGCCTTTTATTTCTCAGCAACGAATTTATGAAAAAGAATTCAATTATTCAAAGAATTTGCGGAATTATTCTTCTGTCTGACGCATTTTTTGAACGTAAATGGCACGTTCCATCTTCAACCGCTTCAATACAGACGGTTTGTCATACTGTTGTCTGCGTCTCAATTCTTTTACAACACCTGTTTTCTCAAATTTTCTTTTAAATTTCTTCAGCGCTTTTTCAATGTTTTCGCCTTCTTTTACTGGTACTACAATCATGTTTCTTTTAAATTAAGATTATAACGTTATTAAATATGAATATCTACAATTTACCATATAAACCCAGCCTGGTAAATGAATATATACTCCACTTTGCCAGCCAAGCTATATCCACCGGCTGTTTCAGCTATTTCAAACAACAACCGAAGTTATATTCGTTTTGCAATCCTACTTATTGGCAGAATGCGCACAGTCATTCCTTAAACATTGCGTAGTTTATTTGCGGCGCAAAATTACATATACTTTCTTTATTTACAAAACTTTCCGCCATATTTTATTGTATATCCGCCGGAAATAGTAACTTTGCTACCGCATAATAACTTAAAAACGATACGAAACATGGACACAGAAATAACCGGGCGCATCGCGTCTTTACGCGCCTTTATGAAAGAAAGAGGACTTTCCGCATTCATCATCCCAAGCACCGACCCGCATTCGGGCGAGTATGTGCCGGCCCATTGGGAGGCACGTAAATGGATATCGGGATTTACCGGTTCGGCAGGCACAGCTGTCATCACATTAAATAAAGGTGGGCTTTGGACGGACTCCCGCTATTTTCTCCAGGCCGAGGCGCAACTGAAAGATACCGGCATTGTCTTGTTCAAAGACCGGCTTGAGGAAACGCCTTCCATCGCCGAATGGTTGGGCAGCGAGCTAAAGCCACAAGACAAAGTAGGCATTGACGGATGGGTCAACGCATACAGTGAAGCCGAATCCTTGCGAAACGCCCTTGCAACGTACGGAATTGAACTGACCGTATCCGAAGATCCTTTTCAATGGATATGGAAAGACCGCCCCGCACTCCCCCTGAACACTCCTTTCATTCTTCCGTTGGCATACGCCGGGGTTTCCGCATCCGAGAAACTGGATATCATACGCAATCAACTCTCCAAAAGCCAAGCCGACGGCATCTTAATCTCAGCACTCGATGAAATAGCATGGACGTTGAACTTAAGAGGCGACGATATACATTGCAATCCTGTTTTCATCAGTTACCTGCTCATCACGCAAGAAAACGCCACCTTATATATAATAAAGGAGAAACTGACCCCCGAACTAACCGCTTATCTGGATGACAACAAAATCGGCACGTGCGATTACACACAAATCGGAAACGACCTCCGGCACTTTCCCGGTAAGCGCATCCAGCTTTCTTCCGAAACGAACCTGACACTCTATCTGGCCGCGACACAATCGGGCGCATCCATTGTCATGAATCATCCCTCCCCCGTCTGTCTACTAAAAGCCATCAAAAACGGAACCGAGATAGAAGGATTCCGTCAAGCCATGAAACGCGACGGAGTGGCAATGGTGCGTTTCTTAATGTGGCTGGAACAAGCCGTGCCAAACGGCCAGGAAACCGAAATAAGCATCGACCAAAAGTTATACGAGTTGCGTGCCCAGCAAGCATTGTTCCACGGCATCAGCTTCGATACCATAGCCGGCTATCAGGAACATGGAGCCATCGTCCATTATGAAGCCACACCCCAAACGGCATACACCCTGAAACCCGAAGGACTGCTGCTTTTAGATAGCGGCGCACAATATACCGACGGCACCACCGATATCACCCGTACCATCGCACTCGGCCCGGTATCCGAGGCCCAACGCATTGATTACACCTTAGTATTAAAAGGATTCATCGCTTTGTCGCAGGCCGAATTTCCTCAAGGCACATGCGGCACGCAACTCGATGTGCTTGCCCGCCAATACATGTGGAAAGCGGGCATCAACTACGGACATGGCACCGGACACGGCGTAGGACACTTCCTCAACGTGCACGAAGGGCCTCATCAAGTCCGTATGAACCACATGCCTGCCCTACTGCAACCGGGCATGACCCTGACCAACGAACCAGGCATCTATAAAGCAGGACGCTACGGCGTACGTACCGAGAACACCATGCTCATCATCGAAAGCCAAACCACCGAGTTCGGCAAATTCTACAAGTTCGAGCCTTTAACGCTCTGCCCGATAGACAAAACTCCTATCTGCACAGAAATGTTGACGCCCGGCGAGAAGCAATGGCTGAATGAATACCATGCATACGTTTATGCCCAGTTAAGCCCCCTGCTCAATGAAGAAGAAAAAGCATGGCTGGCAAAAGCGACCAGCGAAATCTAATGTTCACGACTCAGAAACTGTTTTGAATTTATCGTGTGATGATTGGGGGATGAGTTTTTGAGGCATTTCCGCTTCTGTGATGAGGAAGATAGCGGGCTATCTGACGAAGGACAGGAGCGGAAAGGACCAAAAATCGCCCAAAGCACACACGAAAACGAATACATCAAGACAAGAAAAACTTTTTGTAGAAATTCAAAACAGTTTCTCATGATTATTAACGATTAATCTTTCACTCAAGATATGGCTCTAATCAAATCAGTAAGAGGATTTACACCTCACATAGGGAAAAATTGTTTCCTTGCCGACAATGCGACCGTCATCGGCGATGTCGTAATAGGAGATGACTGCAGCATCTGGTTCAATACCGTATTAAGGGGAGACGTCAATTCCATCCGCATCGGAAACCGGGTAAACATCCAAGATGGAAGCGTCCTACACACACTTTATGAAAAATCGACCGTGGAAATCGGCGATGATGTTTCTATCGGACACAATGTCACCCTGCATGGCGCATGCGTACACAACAATGCCCTTATCGGCATGGGAGCTACCCTGCTCGACCACGCCGTAATAGGCGAAGGAGCTATCGTAGCTGCCGGCGCACTGGTGCTATCCAATACCGTTATCGAGCCACACACGCTTTGGGGAGGAGTTCCGGCAAAGTTCATCAAGAAAGTAGACCCTACACAAAGTAAAGAACTAAACCAGAAAATTGCAAATGGATACTTAATGTATGCGTCGTGGTATAAATAAGGAATGGAAAGAATGAGGAATGAAGAATAGCCAAACTTTCATTCCTCATTCTTCACCTTCAAAGCATCCCGATCAGCGCATCCACATTTTCCTTCCGAGTTGCCCAACTGGTAGCAATCCGCACAACCGTATGACATTCGTCCGGATATTCCCAAACCTCCAGGCCCACTTCAGCCGAAATACGTTTCCATTGTTCATTTTCCATCACCACAAACAATTGATTGGTCTGGGGAGTCACAAAGAAACGATAGCCTTTCTCTTTCAAAGCCTCCACAATCTTCCCTGCCAAATCAATTGCATGCCGGGCGATACGCACATAAAGCCCTTCGGTAAAGAGGGTATCAAACTGAATGCCAAGCAAACGTCCCTTGGCCAATAAGACACCACGCTGCTTAATAATCGTATCCAATTGCTTTACCAACCTTGGACGGGGAAGGACCACCGCTTCGCCAAACAAAGCGCCTACCTTCGTGCCTCCGATGTAAAACACATCACAAAGCGAAGCGATAGCTTCCAATGTAACATCTGTTGCATCCGCCGCAAGCGCATATCCCAGCCTGGCTCCATCCAAATACAAAGGCAAATGATGTTTGCGGCACACAGCCGACAAAGCCTCCAATTCAGCCAATGTATATAGCGTACCATACTCGGTGGGATGGGACACATACACCATGCCCGGGGCTACCATTGCGCTCCAACTCGGATTGGCGTAAAAATCAGTGACATAACGGTCTACGTCTGCCGCGGCAAGTTTTCCTTCAGTATGGGGCAAAGCCAACACCTTATGTCCGCCAGCTTCCACGGCACCCGCTTCATGCTGATTGATATGACCGCTTTCGGCCGATACCACCCCTTCATACGGACGAAGCATCGCCGTAATCATCGTAGCATTGGTCTGGGTGCCACCTACCATGAAATGCACTTCCGCTTCAGGAGCATTACACGCACGCCGAATCTTCTCACGGGCCGCCTCACAATACATATCCGTTCCATACCCCGGTGTTTGCTCCCAATTAGTCTGCGTCAACCGTTCCAATACAAGCGGATGCGCACCTTCCAAATAATCACTTTCAAAATGCAACATAATTTTCATCAATAAACAATGCTCCGGCCCTCTTTTGCCGACAAATTCCGAATCCGGCCTACAGCATACGGTTTTTTCCACAAATATAGTGGAAGAAATTTAGAAACTGTTTTGAATTTCTCCAAAAAGTTTTTCTTGGCTTGATGTATCCGTTTTCGTGTGTGCTTTGGGCGATAAATTCAAAACAGCTTCTTAGAAACTGTTTTGAGAGCCTGTTTAAATTTTCCGATAAAGTCATATTTTCACCTTGCCGGTGAAGTATATATCCGTAGGCGGATGCAGTATATATCCAACCGCAGTTGCAGTATATATCCAACCGCCCATGCAGTATATATTCATTTTCCAGGGGCATGCGCTGCCCCCGGATACGGACATATATAAATCGCACATAAACGGAGGACTATTGGAATATTTAACACTTTCGCGATAGCAACCAATGTTTTTATTCGTATCTTTGAAAAACTTGAACCTTTAAAAGCAAACAGATATGAACTCAAATCCTATTTTCAGTTTGTACGTACCCACCAAGATATTGTTCGGGTGCGGTGAGATAAAGAAATTGGCTACCGAAACACTTCCGGGCAAAAAAGCCATGATAGTCATATCCGGCGGAACATCGATGAAGAAATACGGATATCTGGATAAAGTGATAGGATACCTGACCGAAAACGATGTAGCAGCCATCGTATACGACAAAATACTCCCTAATCCCATCAAAGCCCACGTAATGGAGGCCGCAGCCATCTGCCGCGAACAAAAATGTGACTTCATCATCGGGCTGGGAGGAGGAAGCAGCATCGACTCTGCCAAAGCCATCGCCATCATGGCATGCAACGATGGTGACTATTGGAACTACGTAAGCGGCGGAAGCGGAAAAGGACGCCCCGTGACAAAAGCACTCCCGATAGTAGCCATCCCTACGACAGCCGGCACGGGAACTGAAGCCGACCCGTGGGCCGTTATCACCAACGAAGACAAGCAAGAGAAAATCGGCTTCGGGTGTACGCTTACTTTCCCTGCCCTCTCCATTATCGACCCGACCCTGATGGTCACCATTCCTCCCCATCTTACCGCTTACCAAGGATTCGACGCATTCTTCCATGCCGCAGAAGGCTTCCTGGCCAATTGCTCCACTCCCATCAGCGACCTGTACGCACTGGAGGCTATCCGCCTGCTGTATAAATACCTGCCCGTAGCCGTAAACGATGGCCGCAACCTGAAAGCGCGTGCCAAAGTGGCATGGGCAAGCACCCTTGCGGGGCTGGTAGAAGCCACTTCGTGCTGCATATCGGAACACTCGATGGAACACGCCATGAGCGCATATTATCCTGCCCTGCCCCACGGCGCAGGCCTGATTGCCATCAGCGCGGCTTACTTTGAAAGCTTCCGGAACGACTGCATGAAACGCTACATGAAGATGGCGGACGTGATGACCCAACAAAAGAGCAACCGCCCGAGTGATTTCATCGATGCCCTGAAGCGGATGCAGAAAGAATGCCATGTAGACAACATCAAACTGAGCGACTGGGGCATCAAGGAAGAAGACCTCCCGAAAATGGTGCAAAACGCACGCGACACGATGGGCAACCTCTTCACCCTTGACCCGCGCCCGCTGACCGACGAAGAAGTGCTGGACATCTACAAGCAATCCTACCGATAGGCCTGAAAAGATTCTGATAGACAAAAGGACACAACGTATCCGCAAAACCTCTCAAAGCCAAGAGCTATCTTTGCAGGACGTTGTGTCCTTTGTCATGAATCAAAGTATCTTGTCTGTCCGTCCTCCGGCAATAGGATCAACGGTTGTAGGCCGACTCGCCATGCTCGTAGATGTCGAGACCTTCTTCTTCCACACGCTTGCCTACACGGAGGCCGATGGTGCCGTCCACTATCTTGAAGAGGATGAAGGTAACCACCGCACTGAACACGATAGACACCAAGGTCGCCACAATTTGAATCCAAAGCTGGTGCCAGTCGCCGTACAACGCGCCCTGCACTCCGTCCTCGCCCGAAATGAAACGGGTGGCGAACACACCGGTGAGGATGGAACCTACGATACCACCTATGCCATGTACGCCGAATGCGTCGAGTGCATCATCGTATTTGAACTTCGGCTTGATGACCGCTACCATGAAGAAACAGATAATCGGGGTGATGATGCCGATGCAGAACGCGCCCAGCAGGTCCACCGTACCAGCCGCCGGAGTGATGGCGACCAGTCCTGCCACGGCTCCCGTACAGGCACCGATGGTAGTAGGTTTCTTGTTGCATATCCAGTCGATGACCATCCAGGTGATAGCCGCCGTAGCTGTAGCTATATGCGTGACCATAAAGGCATTGGCGGCAAGCCCGTCGGCACACAACCCGCTTCCGGCATTGAATCCGAACCACCCCAACCACAAGAACGAAGTACCCATGAAAACGAAGGTCACGTTATGCGGCGTGATGGGGTGTCCTACGCGGTAATCCGTGCGCTTGCCCAGCATGATGGCCATAACCAAAGCGGATATTCCGGCATTGATATGCACTACGGTACCTCCGGCGAAGTCGATAGCACCCATCTGTTGCAGGAAGCCGCCGCCCCATACCCAGTGTGCCATGGGGAAATAAGCCAGAATCGTCCAAAGCATGATAAACACGATATAGCCCGAAAACTTGATGCGCTCGGCGAACGCGCCCAGTATCAGTGCCGGCGTGATGATGGCAAACATGCACTGGAACATGGCAAAGAGGATTTCGGGAATCTGCCCCGTGGTCAGCGTATCGAGGGTGATGCCGTGCAGGAACGCTTTATCGAACCCGCCGATGACACACGCCAAGGGGTTTCCCGACTCGGCGAAACTCGTATCGAACGCCCAGCTATAACCAAAGGCAATCCAAAGGATGCTCACCACGCCCACAATGAAAAGGGTCTGCATAATGACACTCAGCACATTCTTCTGACGTACCAGCCCCCCATAGAACAGGGCAATGCCTGGAATGCTCATCAATAAGACCAAAAGTGAAGAGGTTAAAATCCAAGCCGTATTGCCCGAGTCGAGGACAGGGGAGCTGGTTGTTTCCGTTTCAATAATATCCTGCGCGTGCAGGGCAGGTGCAAGCGCGAAAAGCATAAGCAGGATTGCGGCGTGCTTCCACCGCATAATGCCTTTTTTTGTATCTATATCCATAATGTTGTCTCGTTTATGTGTGTTGTACGTTGTATTTATTTTTCTTGTTCGGCGTTGTATAACGCAATGTCCCCCCGTTCTCCCGTACGGATGCGGATAGCATCCTCTACGGGAATGACAAAGATACGCCCGTCTCCGATTTCACCCGTCTGGGCGGCTTTCAGGATAGCCTGGATGGTCTTTTCCACATTCTTCTCGCGCACCACGATAGAGAGCAGGATGCGCTCTATCGAACTGGTGTCGTACACTACGCCCCGGTAAATGCGTCCCTGGCGGGTCTTGCCTACGCCCCGCACATCGTAATAAGAGAACCACTCGATGTCGGCATCCAGCAGGGCCTGCTTTACATAGTCGAACCGGGTTCTCCGGATAATCGCTTCAATTTTTTTCATAATTGTATTTGTATTTTGTAATGTTGTAACCGTTATAACAAATCACCTGTTATTCTCAATCTTTTATGCCTTATCCCAATCTTTCGTCCTATTTAAAAACTTAATCCAGCTACGAAGTAAGCTCCTTCCGTTGCCGGGTTCCATATCGCTTGCGCGAAAACCGGGAGCGTCCATGAATCGGTGATTTTCAATTCCTTTGTGGCTTTGATTCCTACCTCGGATACCGCGAATCCGTTCTTGCCTCCGTTATAAAAATCATTCTCCCACGGTGTGGCTCCTATCCGTGCCGACCAGTCCAGCCCGCCCAGCCGGAAGGGGGCTTCTATCGAGATGTACGAGGCGTATGCCCGGTCTCCGTCGGCTTTATAGCCCACGTTCCCCGCGAAGTTGGTGTACCAGTTCAGGGCAAGCACCCCGAAATCATATCCCACCTGGGCCTCGAACGTATGGTTCGTGTCGTGCGCCCCGTAATGGAAATACACCGCCCCTCCGTTGAACCAATAATCGGTCACCGATACGCTGAACCCTCCGATGCCATACCCCAATGTAAGGTCGAATTCTTTCGTATCCGACTTCTCGAACCCTACTGAGCCCCATGCCGAGAGGAAGAATCCTTTATAGCCGATGGACAGGGCAGGCTGGACACTGACGTTTCCCAAGTCTTGTCCACGCCAGATATAGCCGCTCACCAAGTCGGCCCCTACTTCGGCTTCCACCTTGTCTTGTGCCATGAGCACCGCCGGAGATGCCATTGCTATCGCGCATAGCATCCAGGCTTTTCTTTTCAACATTCTTTTCATCGTCTTTCAATTTTAAGTAACACATCTACTGAAAACTCTCTTATTCTATTTTACCTTAAAAAAACAATTTCTTTTTGTCTTCTTCCGATGGCAAAGGTATGTCTTTTTGATAGCATTTTATGTTATATATCATCAATTTTTCATACGCTTATTAATGTTTGTTTCAATTTGTAATACAATAAGAATAAAATACTTTTAAATTAAAACAAAAAAGCTTTAATGAGCAAACAAATGAAAGAGGGATAAACATGAGCAAAACAATAAGAAAGCATTTTCAAGCATATACTTACTTTTTGACATACCCAACAAGACGTTTGCGCGTATTTATCGCCCTCATCCACCTTGTCCGCTTCCCGAAGCGCAACCGCTTGCATACGCTTCCGCAGCTATATGCATCGGGCAATGCACGTATCTCCGTGATTCGGGGCACATAGATGCATGTCCTCAAACAAAGTTGGCGTTTTATTGCGCGCTTTAAAAGGAAAATCGTAACTTTGCGACATGAATTCATGACACGAGTGTATGAAAGATACGAAAGAACAATTTGAACATGTCATTGCCGTCTGCCGGGACCTGTTCGCCAAGAAGCTGCACGATTATGGCGCGGCATGGCGTATCATGCGCCCCGCATCGGTGACCGACCAACTCTTCATCAAGGCCAACCGCATCCGGAGCCTTGAAACGAAAGGAGTCAGCCTGATAGACGAAGGCATACGCCCCGAATTTATGGCAATCGTCAACTATGGCATCATCGGGCTTATCCAGCTTGCCCTCGGCTATGCCGAGAAAGAAGACCTGACCGAAGCCCAGGCATTGGAGGAATACGACCGGTATGCCAAACAGACATTGGAACTGATGTTGAAAAAGAATCACGATTACGATGAGGCATGGCGCAGTATGCGCGTCACGTCGTATACCGACCTGATTCTGATGAAGCTCTACCGCACCAAGCAAATCGAAGACTTGAGCGGAAACACCCTGGTATCGGAAGGCGTGGACGCCAACTATATGGATATGATTAATTACGCTGTATTCGCTTTAATCAAACTGGAATTTGGAGAATAAATACCTACATAAAATCACCGCGGCGGGAGTGAACGTATGCCGCTTCTTGCTGGCGGCCGTATTCATTTTCTCGGGTTTCGTAAAAGCGAACGACCCTTACGGCACCGCCTACAAGATACAAGACTATCTGGAGGCATGGGGATTGCTTCAGATAGTCCCCGGATTCGCGCCTTACGTCGGAGCGATGGCCATGGGCGCGCTCGAATTCACGCTGGGAGTCTATCTGTTGTTCGGCATCCACCGGAAGGCCGTTTCCACCCTGCTCTTACTGGTAATGGCTTTCATGACCCCGCTCACCTTATGGCTTGCCATCGACAATCCCATTTCCGATTGCGGATGCTTCGGCGACGCCATCATCCTGACCAACTGGGAAACATTCGGCAAAAACATTGTATTGCTGCTTGCCTCCATCATCGTGTTCCGCTGGAGAAAAACGTATCTCAAGAAACTGGTGACCGAGAAAGTGGACTGGCTGATAGCCCTTTATACGGTAGTGTTCGTCTTGGTGTTCTCCATCTACTGCGTGCGCGAATTGCCGGTGTTCGACTTCCGCCCTTATCACATCGGGATGAACATCCGTGAGGGGATGGAAATACCCGAAGGAGTAAAGCCCACCACCTACGAAACAACCTTCATCTACGAGAAAGACGGGAAGCGGCAAGAATTCACCATCGACAATTTCCCTTCCGACTCGACATGGACATTCGTCGAGGCCCTCACACGGGTGAAAGAGAAAGGCTACGAGCCTCCTATCCACGATTTCATGATAACCTTGCAGGAAGACGGGACCGACGTGACCGAAGAGATACTGGATGACGACAGTTACACATTCCTGCTCGTCTCGCCCGCCCTGCGGAACGCCGACGAAAGCGGTATGGACCTGATAAACGAAGTGTACGACTACAGCACGGAATACGGATACCGCTTCTTGTGCGTTACGGCTTCCTCCGATGAAGACATCATCGTATGGCAAGACAATACGGGAGCCGAATATCCGTTTGCCATAGCCGACGAGATAACGCTGAAAACCATCATCCGCTCCAATCCGGGACTGGTATTGCTGAAAGACGGGACCATCCTGAACAAATGGAGCGTGAACAATCTGCCCGATGAATACCAACTGAACGCACCCCTGGAAAAGCTCCCGTTAGGAACGCTTACGGTACCCAATACGTGGCACAAGGTCATGCAAGTGTTCGGCTGGTTCTTCGGACCGCTTATCTTCCTGGCGTTATGCGATTTAGGCTGGATGAAATGGCACAAGCGGAAAATGAACTCTTAAACATATAGAAATATATTAACCCTTTAAAACTTAAACAAAATGAGAAAGAACATTGTAGCAGGAAACTGGAAAATGAACAAGAACCTGCAAGAAGGCATTGCGTTGGCAAAAGAATTGAACGAAGTATTGACCGCAGACAAACCCAATTGTGACGTCATCATCTGTACTCCGTTCATCCACCTGGCATCGGTAACTCCGATTGTTGACAAGAACATCATCGGTGTAGGCGCTGAGAACTGCGCAGACAAGGCATCGGGTGCTTATACGGGCGAAGTATCTGCCGAAATGGTAGCTTCTACGGGTGCCCAATACGTTATCCTGGGCCACTCTGAACGCCGTGCTTACTATCACGAAACCGTTGAAATCCTGGAAGAGAAAGTAAAACTGGCTTTGGCAAACGGCCTGCGTCCTATCTTCTGCATCGGTGAAGTATTGGAAGAACGTGAAGCAAACAAGCAGAACGAAGTGGTAGAAGCTCAACTGGCTTCGGTATTCTCGCTCTCAGCAGAAGACTTCAGCAAGGTTATCCTGGCTTACGAACCGGTTTGGGCTATCGGTACAGGCAAGACCGCTACTCCGGAACAGGCTCAGGAAATCCACGCTCACATCCGTTCGCTGGTAGCTGCCAAATACGGTCAGGAAGTAGCTGAGAACACTTCTATCCTGTATGGTGGAAGCTGCAAGCCGTCGAACGCAAAAGAACTGTTCGCCAACCCCGACGTAGACGGTGGCCTGATTGGTGGTGCCGCACTGAAAGCCGCTGACTTCAAAGGCATTATCGACGCATTCAAATAATGGAATGATTGATAGCATACAGAAAGCCCGGGAAAGGCGCCTTCTGTGTGCTATTTGAAACGCCAACTTAACCACACACATCATGAAATATGTATTATCCCTCTTCTTGCTTCTTTCCGCCGCTACGGGTTATGCCCAGCACACCATTGTAGAAAGCCTCGAGACACGCCAGGCGGGCGAAGGGACGGTGACGGTTCACGAAGAATCCTACATCACTTCCCTCATAGGCTTGCGCTATACAGGCGGGGCGGCTCAGAAGACATTGAAGGCAAGAGGATTCCGCATACAGGTTTATGCGGGGAACAACTCACGCGTGGCGCGCAACGAGGCGCAACGGATAGCAGACAAGGTGAAAGAAACCTTCCCCGAGATGCCGGTATACACCTACTTCCAGCCTCCTCGCTGGCTATGCCGCGTAGGTGACTTCAAAAGCATCGAAGAAGCACACGTAGCCATGCGCAAACTGAAAGGAAGCGGCGAGTTCAAGGAAGCCGCCATCGTACGTGAACAAATTAACATACCCATTGAATAATGATTGATACAGACTTGTTGAGTTTTCCCGAAGAGAAAGTGCGGAAGCTCATGGCTCACTACAAAGAGATACTGACCCTCCTGGGCGAAGACCCCGAACGCGAAGGGCTGGTAAAGACTCCCGAAAGAGTGGCAAAAGCCATGCTCACCCTTACACGGGGATATGACGTAGACCCGAAAGAAATTCTATTGAAAGCCAAATTCAAGGAGGAATACAGCCAGATGGTCGTAGTGAAAGACATCGACTTCTTCTCGATGTGCGAACACCACATGCTTCCCTTCTACGGGAAAGCCCACGTGGCTTACATCCCGAACGGATACATCACGGGGCTGAGCAAAATAGCCCGCGTGGTAGACGTATTCTCACACCGCCTCCAGGTACAGGAGCGCATGACCCTGCAAATCAAAGAATGCATACAGGAAACACTGCACCCGTTAGGCGTAATGGTTGTGGTAGAGGCAAAACATATGTGCATGCAGATGAGAGGCGTGGAAAAACAAAATTCCATCACTACGACTTCCGACTTTACCGGAGCGTTCAACCAGGCGAAGACGCGGGAAGAATTTATGAATCTGATCCGAAAATAAACAAACTCACCCAGGTGGCACAGGCTCAAAAAACAACCAGGGACTGGAAGCCGTGTCATCTGTGGTGCCTTACCAACACAAGCTATGACTCAACAAACAGGCACCCGCAAAGGACTTGCCAAACTCGTTATACCTATTTTTATCGAAACCCTGCTCATCATGATGCTGGGCGCGGTAGATACCATCATGCTGAGCCAATACTCCGATGAGAGTGTGGCGGCGGTAGGTGTGGTCAACCAGATTGTCACGTTCGCTTTCCTGATATTCGAAGTCATCAATATCGGGACATCGGTACTCTGCTCGCAATACCTCGGAGCCAAGCTGCACCGGAACATGGTGCAGGTAGTAGGCGTATCGTTGCTCCTGAACCTGGTGTTGGGCGTGGCGGTAAGCGCCGTCCTGCATTTCGGGGCAACCACCCTGTTAGGCTGGATGGGACTCCGGCCCGAATTGCTGAAATACGGCATCGGCTATATGGAAATCGTGGGAGCGTTTGCGTTCTTCCAGGCCATCTCGCTCACCATCTCCGCCTCCTTGCGCAGTGCCAACAAAGCCATCTATCCGATGCTGGTCACCGTACTGGTGAATATCATGAATATCATCGGCAATTACTCGCTGATATTCGGAAAATGGGGAATGCCCGAGCTGGGAGCCGAAGGAGCGGCCATCTCTACCGCCTTCGCCCGCGGCGTGAGCATGGTGGTGTTGTTCATCATCTTGTTCCGTAAACATATCTCCCGGTTCCCGCTGGCTTACTTCCGCCCGTTCCCGTGGATAGAACTGAAGAACCTGTTGAAAATCGGACTTCCTTCGGCGGGCGAGAATATCTCGTACAGCTTCTCACAGGTGGTCATCACCTACCTTATTAATATATTAGGCAACAATGCGCTTGCCACCCGCACCTATACCGTCAACATCGTGATGTTCGTCTACCTCTTCGCCATCGCCATGGCTCAAGGTGGCGCCATCTGCATCGGGCACCTGGTGGGGCAGAAAAAAATACGTGCCGCCTACCTGCTGGGCAAGTACGTGATGCGGCTTTCCATTTTGGTGTCGCTTGTCCTCTCGTGCGTCTGGGCGGCATCGGGACATTTCATCTTCAGCCTGCTGACCGACAACGAAGAGATTATCCGTTTAGGGGTGACCGTGATGATTATCGACGTAGTGGTCGAAATAGGACGTGCAGTCAACATTTATGCCACCAACGCGCTCCGCTCGGCGGGCGATGTCAATTTCCCGTTCTATGTAGGGCTGGTCGTACAATGGAGCATATCGGTAGGCATCAGCTACCTGCTCGGCATCCACTGGGGATGGGGGCTGATAGGGATGTGGTGCGCTTTCCTGCTCGACGAGAATATCCGCGCCATTATCTTCGTGCGCCGCTGGAACAGCCTGAAATGGGCAAAGAAAGGTTTCGTAAAATAAGAGATGAAACCGAAACGAGGATGTATCGGAAATAGCATTGGGCTTTCATTCCGGCACATCCTCGTCCCCTATATGGAAAATCAAAGCTTCGACACGCCTTTTATCTTACCTTCCACACGTGCCGGCTCGCCTTTATAGCGCACGCCTCCCGCACTCGATACCGATGTGGAAAGTACGCCGCTCGCATTGCATTCGATATCGCCTGCCGAAGAAGCACGGGCTTCCACATCCTTGGCAAGCAGGTCTTTGGCATAGATACTTCCCGCCGAGCTGGCACTGAACGAAGCGTTACGGCACGTGCCCGCCAGCTTGATGTCGCTCGAAGAGCTGGTAGAAGCCTTCACATCGCCCGAGCAAACCATTTCACCCACGATGCAATCTCCCGCTGAACTGGACTCGATATCGGCTCCCGTACAGGTAGCCGAAGTCACTTTGATATCTCCGCTGCTCTGTGTATCCAGGGCAAGCATGCCGCAAGCGATGGTGCCCACCTTGATATCCCCGCTGCTCGAAGTGGTCATGCTCAGGTCGCCGCACTGGACGGACGAAGCGTCGATGTCCCCGCTGCTCGATGCTTTCAGGGTAACGGGTTTCGAGGTCTTCAAGCCGTTTGCCAAGGTGATGTCCGAAGCGCTGGAAGTGGAGAACGAAGTCACTTCGGGGGCAAATACCCGCACCTCGCACTTATACCTTCCCTGAATGGACGTGTTGCTCTTGAAGCCTATCTTCAAGTCTTTCCCGTCCTGTTCCACCTTGACGAGCGGCACGATGTTGTCGGGCGCGTAAATCTCGGCATACGGCGTGCCCGAAGCCTGGGTATAGACTACATCGACCGATGAAGAGGAACGGATAGCCTCGATATCGGATATCGAAACCTTTTCGGTCACATAATTCTTGCTGGGTTTCACCGCGTTTCTTCCTCCGGCATAGCATCCGGATACGGTAAGCATCAATGCCACGGCGCACGATGCCCATGTCATACTCAATGTTTTCATACGTTCTGATTCGTTTTTAATGTTATTCTTTACCCTTTAGACGCAAATGTATGGAAAAGGTTACAGATAAATTGTTTTTTATTGAACACAGAGACACAAAAGCACAAAGTATTTAAGAGAACAGCGTTCACGAAGCAAAGCACCGGTTATATAATTATTTCTCCGTATCTCTGAGTATCTGTGTTCAATCAAATTATCCCATCAGCTTGAACGCCGGCGTGATGAACCAGCGCTTGTACATCAGCGTGGCAAGCTGGTAGACGAAGAACGCCGAGAAAAAGCCTACGAGGGAATCGATGAGGTAATGCGCCTGGATATAGACCGTGGCGCAACACAACAGGACGTAGAAAGGCAACAAGATGTACGCCAGCCGCTTGCTTACGCGCCACGCCATAATCATCACAATGGTGGATATGCCCACGTGCGAGCTGGGGAAAGCCGCCGTAGGGCGCTCGCCCACCTCTTGCGAAGCCTCAACCAGATTGAAGAAGAAACCCTGGTCGAAACCCGGGCCGGGTATCAGATAGTCGTTCGTATTGAAATAATCGCCGATGGCGGGGAAATCGCACGCGTTCACCTTATCCATGCCGATAGCAGGGAAATAGAACTGAGGACCCGCCACGGGCAGCATGATGTAGATAAAGTAATAGATGAAGAACGAGGTGACCAATACGAAGCAAATCTTCTCGAACCACTCGAAACGCTTCACGAAATAATACACCACCACGATGAGCATCATCGGATAATAGAAGAAGTACCCCATGTTGAAAGGCTCGCTGAACCATATCGAAGGGCAATGCTTGCTGAACTCCACCGAGGGCTGGCACCCGAACATCGCCTGCTCGTTGCTGGCGAAGATATGGTCGAGGTTCGGGAAAAGGCGGTTGAACTCGAACGTGTCGGGATACCAGTATGCCAAGAGGCTCATCTGCACCACCATACGGATAAACGCCGTCAGTCGGCACGGAAACGCCTGATAAAGATAAATCAGCGTAAAGGTCAGCGCCACGATGCCCGCCCGTTCCAGCAGCATCGTGCCCGGATGGTCCATGCGCGCATACAACAACAATATCAAAAAGCTGGTCAGCGCATTATATATCAGGCTGATGGTCTCTACCGCAAACAGCCCCTTCCCACTCTCTACCCGTTCGAATAATTTTATAGCCATCCTTCTTTCTTATACCACTCGATTGTTTCTTTTACTCCTTCTTCCAGCAGATAACGGGGACGGTACCCCAGTTCCCGCTCCAGCGGGGCGATGTCGCACCGCCAGTTGCGTTGCTTCATGATGCGGTACTTGTCGGGATTGAGCGTCGAGGTCTTGCGCGCAAGCTTCGCCCCGTTTCCCGCCACATACGATATCGTTTTCAAAAGCCACAGGGGACACGTAAAGCGCACCAGCCAGGGCTTGCCCAATTCATTCCAAATCAAATCCGAGAACGTACGGCTGCTGTACACCTGCCCGTCGCTCACGAAATAGGCGCGTCCCGTCACCTCCCGCTCTACCGCCAGACAGACGGCCTGCACCAGGTCCTTTACATACACGAACGTAAGGTCTTGCCTGCGGAAGCCCGCGGCGATGTCCACGTGCCGCGCGATGGATTGCGCCATCAGGTAATAATCCTTCTCACGCGGGCCGTACACGCCCGTGGGGCGGAATATCACGTAAGGAAAATCCTGCAAGGAACGGATATACTCCTCGGCATGGAGCTTGCTCACTCCGTATGCCGTGTTGGGACAGGGCGTGTCTTCCTCACGGATAGGCGCATAATCCGCCTCGTGTATGGCTCCGAACACGCTCAGCGAACTGAGGTAGACGAACTGGCGCGGCACCATGCCGAGCCTCGACAGCACCTCGATGAAATGGCGCGTAGCCCAATAGTTCCCTATCTCGAAGTCCGCCTTGTCGAGGCATTTGGTCACGCCCGCGCAATGCACGATGCAGTCCCATCCGCCGTGTTCCTCCTTGTGCCGCCTCAGCTGAGCCTCCAGGCGGTCGGAATCGGTAAAGTCCAGCTCCGCAAACCGGATGCGCCCGTCCTGCAAGTACTTCCGGCTGCTGCTCCGGCGCACGCCTGCCCATACCTGCATCCCGCGCTCCAGCCCGCCTTCCACGAGAAAACTCCCGATAAAGCCGCTCGCGCCCGTCACTAATATCTTTTTTCCTTCCATATCGTTTTTTTGAACACAGAGACACAGAGGCACAGAGAATAAAATTACCTATCAGAGCCAACCTTGTCACGCCCCTTGTCACGCCGGATTTGTAATCCGGCGTAATTAAAGACACGGAGAAATTAAAAAACTCTGTGCCTTTGTGTCTCTGTGTTCTATTCTATTTTCGCAAACCAATTTTGTTTTTACTATATCATATAAATTCATTTCACCGGCTCCACGTGCACATTGATGTACGTGCCGCTCCCGTACTCGTCCCGGAGCTTCTGCTCGATGCGGGTGGCACGCTCGTGCGCCTCGCGCAAGGGCATGTCCCCGTCCATGCGGATATGCAAATCGATGGCATAACGGTTTCCCACACGCCGCGTGCGCAGGTGATGCGGCTGCGACACCCCGTCTACCGAGAGCACCAGGTCGGTGATGTGCTGCTCCACATCGTCGGGGAGCGAACGCTCTAACAATTCATCCAGGCACGGACCCAATTGCTTCACCGCCACATGGATGATGAAGAAGCTCACGATGACCGCCGCCAAGGGGTCGAGCACCCGCCAGTCTTCGCCCAGCAGGATAGCTCCGCCGATTCCCGCCGCGGTACCAATGGAAGAGAACGCGTCGCTCCGGTGGTGCCAGGCGTTGGCGATGACCGAAGGGCTGTCGTATTTCCTTCCTATCCGCCGCGTGTACTGGAACAGCACTTCTTTCGACACTATCGAGACCAACGCCGCCGCCAGCGCAATCCAGCCCGGCTGGTCCAGCGTCTCGCCCCGGAAGAACGCGTAAATCCGCTCGCCTCCGCTCCACAGGATGCCGATGCCCACCACGAGCAACGCCACCCCGATAAGCAACGTGGCAAAAGTCTCATACTTCCCGTGCCCGTAGTCGTGCCCCTTGTCTTCCGGCTTGCCGGATATACGCACGAACACCAGCACTATCACATCGGTGGCAAGGTCGGACAACGAGTGTACCGCATCCGCCACCATCGCCGCGCTGCGCCCCAGTATGCCCGCGGCAAACTTGCACAGCGTCAGCACAATGTTCACTACGCTGCCCGCCAAGGTTACCTTGTAGATTTCCCTTTGGCGAAGGGCAACATCTGTCTTATCCATAACGCATCATCGTTTTTACTAAACGCGGGCAAAGATACGCAAATAAATGAAGAATGAAGAACGGGGAATGAAGAATTTATGGCAGATAAGCCGCAAAAGATGACCTTACTTGAAACAAGGTCATCCCCGCACAGGCAACCGCTCTTATAATTTTACCCTACAAATGTACAAAATTATTTTGAATTATGCAATACCCCGGCGCAACCGGTTGCGGGGCACGGCGCAACTATATCCATCCGTGCCTGCATAAGGCTAAAAAGAATCATGCATCTATGTGTACGAATGGGAAACGGTTA
>ULRH01054660.1_pt1 | contig 20180 bp, 16 predicted proteins | sample 1955271 | NCBI WGS metagenome assembly ULRH01 (sample SAMEA4835677, study PRJEB28245) | human gut metagenome | biome: gut microbiome; material: fecal sample | place: Denmark | collected 2008 | reverse complement strand
TGTCCCAACGCTCGGAGAAGCTTTCGAACTGTTCGACGGGCTGAACGAACACCCGGTAAGGCTTCAGAAAGACAATGCCATTGTCATTCGTATTCCACTCTTCTGAATAGCTGGATGGTTACGATAATTTAATCGCCAGACATAATCTATGCGCAGGAAATTAAAAATATTTTCGATTCCTGCGCTTGCCTCCATATAAGGAGCACGTCCCATCTCATAAGTACAGGCAGGAAAACAGAAAAGTCCTTCACTTCCACTTTTAGCAGGATTATTTTTATCAGTCAAATGCCCCCACAAACCTCTGAAGCAAAACACTTCTCGCCACTTCAACTTTTTCACAAGTGGTAAACGATTCAGCAAATTACCATTCATATAATAAGTTATATCCCAAGAAGCATATTCGTCATTAATAAATTCTAAAGCATTCATATTTGTATATGATTCAGGTTGAATGGTGTAAGTCAAATTTGCATTAGGCAAAATCAGTAGCGGATAAGGCACTTTCGTCCAAACTTTCCCCATCTTGGCAATTAAATCAATATAACCAAAAGCAGAAAGCCAAAAACGTTTTTGCATACCAATATCAGTACGATGATAATCATAATCAGAACCTAAAAAATCTTTCTTGGCCATTACATGACTCACGTTGAATATAAGCGCATCGAAAGTAATAGGTACACGTTGATTACGTGTCTGATAGAATTTTTCATTACGTCCATAACGTAAACGGAGTTCTAATGCTGTCATATCATAATGATCCACAGGATTTAATGTTCCACCTGCACCTATACGCTGGAAAGAAACATACGGTGTAGCATATTCACGACGATTACGCAAAATCGCATTATATGACCAACCGTTATAATGTTCACGAGTATAGGTTAATTCTGATTGGCGCAAATAAGAGATATCGTTATCTTGCTTGCGACGGATCATCAGCATCATATTATCTTTACTGGTATACATGTAATCCTGTCCCAATTTATTAATATCATACATATACTCAAAACGTAAAGAATGCATAGGATATTCCTTACGGAACTCTTTACGATCGTTGAAAGAATATTCCACTAAAGCATCATATTTCATTTTTTCATCCTTTACTCCATAGGCTACATATCCATCAAGAAATAACCGTTTGCTGAAAGCTGTGGTTGTGGTTCCACCCACACGCAAGCGTAAGCCTTCAAGTTTATTATAATTGACAGTAGAATTCATAGGACCAAACTCAAACTTACTCTTCTCGGGCTCACGATGTGTAGATACATAACCTGAAACAAGAATAGAAAGAGTTTTCATCGTTATTCTATAAACAGGAACAGCTTTGAGCCTCGCCATTAATTTTTCTGTAGAATTCGGATTACGGTTTTGAGCCTCTGACGGACGAATTTCCCTCCAAAAATCATCCGTGCGACGATGTGAACCTTGAAGCGTAATAACAGGCGCCTGCTCATCAAAGACATGAAGCTGTTCTCCATGAGGCGAATCAAACGAATGATTTGTATAAATACTCAAACGACGAGCGTACATTCCTTTGGTACGTTCCGTCAACTTAAAATTAACACTGATATCATCCTTGGTAATAATGCGCGTGCCATCAGGCATACGCTTAAAATCCTGTTGGATAGTTAGTCTAGAAACAAAGTTTAAATTAATGTCCTTAGGCACATTAAGCATAGCACGTTGTACAAAGTAAGTAGAATCAAGCCTGACATAAAGATGTCCTGTAAAACCAAAAGTCTCGGAATTAAAAGGGACAAAGCCTAAATCCACACAACGTTGTCCGTCTACCTGAAGCGTATCCATCAGATAATATTTGTAGTAGTTAGGCCCAATAGTAGACAATGGACTAACAAATCTTTGTAAGAAAAGTGGTATATCGTTTTTAAAAATATCTATATCACGAAAAACTTCACCAAGAAATTGCTGAACACCATCACTAGAAAAGATTTCATCAATACCAGATGATTTGTACCCTCTGACAACTCGTTTCTCAGACCGTGGCGATTTGCGATAATACACAGTTTGTACCTTTTCCTTCTCCGAGACCGGTAATACAGTAATGCCATTGTCCAATGTATCAACAAACTCACCTATAAAATCAAATTTACCAGTTTTGCCAGTTTTTTTAGGTTTGGGTGTATAATCGTTTTTTGCAAAAAACATTTTTTCGTAATGGTCGTAACTATAGTAATCATGATCACGAGGGTTATTTTCCTTGCGCATGTCAATGAGGCGACGTACAAATTCAACGGCAGGATTATCTTTCTTACGGTATTTCTCTCGTTTAGGTTTAACTGTAACTTCATTCAAAGTAATACCAGATGGAGCCAAACGCACATACAGTTCAATCGTTTTTCCCTTGGGTGCAATTTGTAATTCCTTGCTGTCATAACCCAAATAGGAAATTTGCAGCACGGCAGGTGCATCAGGAATAGAAAAGACAAAATTGCCATCTCCATCGGTGGCGCCACCAATACTAGTCCCCTTCAAAATTACGGCTGCATATGGTAAACCTTCGCCTGTTATCGAATCGGTCACCATACCCTTCACTTCTGTATGCTGTGCGTTTACCACAGATACGGACATCAATATAATCAACCAAAATAAAAAATTCCTCATCCCAAAATTATCTTCTATTTTTCCAATTCTCAATTTATCAGAAATGTATTTTGCCATTTCCGATAAAAGTCAGGTATATCTGTTAAAAACATACCCCGTTCATCAATGAACAACTGTGTAGTGTTACCCTCAGCACAGAGGATATTATCATTTTCCCGATAGATTTTATATGCATAATCCAATCGAGCTCCTGGATGATAGACATAACATGTATGTATTATTGCCACATCATTAATAATAAGCGGATGTAAATAGCGTATATGTAAATCGTAAAGTGGAGCATAAATCCCAATCTGTTGCATATCAGCATAACCTATACCTGGAAAATTCCGCCCAAACGATTCCCTTCCATCTTCAAAGTATGCCACGAACGAGCCATGCCACACTCGTTTCATACAATCAATTTCACAGAAACGGACTGGCACACGACAAATATCTTCCAATAAATTCATATTTTCACATCATGGCTTGAACATCGAAAGCATTAGTATCAATCTCGGCATTAATTATATAATTGGAAAAATCATATTGAGTATAATTTTCCCCTCTTTCATAAATGCGCACACTACGCAGTTCAGCAGCTTTCAAGTCTACAATGACTATACATGAAGTATACATCATACGCCGTTTACTTTTAATATTTTTTTCTTTGGGAAAAATTGTAATCGTACAAGAATTACCCTGCCGAGAAAGTTTCACATCCGCATATTCTGACAAATCAACATTTTCATCAGCAGAAAGCAATTTGTGGAACACGTCTGAAAGGACTTCAAACGGATTGTTTCCCTGTCCTTTTGCCTTAGCTACATGCTGTTTTCCATCTCTTACCATGACAAATGTATCATCAACAGCGAGAAGCATCTCTTTTGCATCTGGAAATACCATACTACAACGATTAGGTTCCTGATAGAAAAAATGCCCCGATGTTGTAATATCCTTTATTAAAGTAACATTGTGCCTGGTTTGAACTACATTCATCTTCAATGAACGAATGCCTCTGAAGCGTTCTGCAGCTTTATGAAGCTCTGCTTGTTGCGCCGAAAGCATTTGACATGCAAGTACAACTACCACCCATATCATATAAACTCTTTTCATATTCGTATTCATTAATTTTACATATAAAGTTCTACATTAATCGAAATCATTTCTCCATATCATATATTCTGATTCTAGATCACTATTCTAAGCTATTTTTTCTCCAATATTTTCCAAATCCTTTCATGACCTAGCACTTCAGCACAAGTATGAAAAGCTGTCAAGGTTACCCCATGCACCCCATGCAATAACAGGTTTTGTCCAGTAAAAAGTAGATTAGGGACAGGAGTCCGAGGCGAAAGAAAAGTCTCTAACGGATTACGAAAATCCTTACGTACTCCATAAGCACTGCCTTCTAAAGCAAGTGTATAATCACGCCACGTCAACGGTGTACTAGCATATCTCAATATTTGACTTTTCAGTTCTGGAAGGAACCGTTCCACCAAGGTGATACATTCTTCTGTCATGTTTTCTTTCAAACATAAGTATGATTCGCCACGATGTCCTACCTTTGTACACTCCCAAGCTTGGCATTGCTTCCATGTCATCGGAGTAAGCAAATCCACTTGCTGCGTATATTCACTACCATCTTCGGGTGGCCTGCAACTGACGAGTACTCCGCTCACAGGACGATTGTTCTGATGGAAAGTCCAAACGTTTTGTTCCCTATAAACATAGAGATTATAGTTAAAATAACGCAAACTACGTGGACGGACGCAAAGCGACACTGTAAACATGCCGAATGTATTCTCAAGTCTGGCTATACGGTTACGGAAAAGAGGCCTTATCCGACTGCTTTGCTTTATCAGACAGCAAGTTTGCGCGGGATGAATATCGCTGATAAAAAGAGATCCTTCATAGCGTTCGCCATTGGAACAGACGGCGTATGCCAAGCGACCATCTTTCTCCATCAGTTCCTGCACCTGGGCATTGCAAATGATTTCACCTCCCAATGCACGGATACCATCAGCCAATGTATCGACAATCAACGACCCACTGCCTTTCAGGCGCCAACTGCTCTCGATAAAGCTACTGTTTCCATGCAGAAAGGTAAACAAAGGAAGCGACTCTTTCCTGAGTTCCATCTTCAACGAGGTTCCACTAAGAACATCGATCAACAAAGGATCCTGAAAATTCTTATTCAAGTATTCCCAAGCACTGACTGCCATGTGTTCCGGCAGCAAATCGGTACCTATGCCATCGGGATTGAGAGCTGCAAACTGCTGGGCGGCAGATTGTTTCAATAGTTCTACATACCGGTGTAAGGCTGCACGCTCGGCAGGAAAATCATCAGCAAGACGCTGATAAAAGTCATCATATCCTTGGGCAAAAGCAAACACTCTGTCACCAATAACCACACGATCAAATCCGTTAGCATCCAAACGATGCCACGGCAAATCAAGCAGGCTCAAATATTCAAAAGCTGCATGAAGAGATTGTCCTTCATCCAGTCCACCGACATAATGAAAACCTGTATCAAATATATGACTGCGACGCCGATAGCCTTGCAGACAGCCACCCGGTTGCGCACCCTGCTCCAACAAGAGAACACGACATCCATTACGCGCAAGAATATATCCACACTCCAATCCACCCAATCCGCTACCAATAATAATTACATCGTATTTCATACATGCCCTCCTTTCCTATTCAACCAACGATAGATTGCAGGCTGAACAACATATGACAGCACCACCGCTGACACCAAACCTACCAATGTAGAGAAACCGACAGAACGAATGGCAGGATGACTAGCAAAAAGCATGGAGCCGACCGTAACAATCAGAATGATTGCACTAAAAAGAATAGCCGTCTTGTGATAACTCAACAAGCGTGTATTTTTTTCTCTACCAATGAGGCCATTCATTACAAATATGCTATAGTCCACACCTATACCAAAAATGAATGTCGAAATGATAATGTTGATGAGGTTGAACTTCATACCAAACAAAACCATCGCTCCAAGAACAATCAACCAACTCAACAAAATTGGGAAAAAGCCTATCAGTGTATTCTTCAAATTGAAATGAAAACTGAATAACAGCACCACAAAAACAAACAGCATAGACACCCATTGCAGCACATTAAAATTCTCGTTCATGCTGATCAGCGTATCCGTAGTATAATAGTATGTATCAAGTACCAAAAGATTGGGTACGGAAGCGATAGCGTCGCAAATACGGTAGTAATCGCTTGTCTTACCACGCACTACATCATTCGCACAGCGTACCGATGTGAAGCAGAGATATTCACCATCGTAGGACTGCTCCATCAACGTAGAGAGATAACCCTGCGGAATAATTCCGGCCTCATACAAGGCATCCGGCTCATAATCCGCTCTTACGCAATCGAAAAATGGTTGGAAAGCTTCCGAACGCAACCCTGCCTGCGGCGCTGTTTCGCTTATCAAGCGGTGAACAGACGACAGACGTTGGTCTGTCCAATAACGTTTCCATGCGTCAATACGCTCCTGTTGTATCTGCAAAGGGATAAAAATCTTTTCCGAATGGGTATAACTCTTCACCAGCCCTATTTTTTGCAAAGAGTCGAGTTTATGTGAAAGTATGCCCAAGTTAGCTATCGCTTCCTCCATGTTTTTCCCCGTGGCAGCAAAATATTTTTGCTTGTCTGCAACATACGTTTTGCTGCGAAGCAGGTTCTCAGAGTGGGTAGTCAAGACTGCCTTGTAACCTAAATTGTGCATATCAGCATCAAACTGAGTACCACAAACCACATAACTGACCAAACAAACGACAGTCACTATACCAATCCCTGCCAGCAATAATTTCTTTTTATGAAACGGATAAATATTAATTCTATCAATAACAGCAAATATCCTATGATTCACCTGTTCAGTACCCAGACGAAATAATTGCGGCAAGAAAACAAGACTAAAAATAGTAGTTCCAACAATGGCAAAGGCTGCAAACAGACCAAAGTCTTGTAATAACGCCGTGTCAATAAAAATAAGTCCCATGAACGAACCAATTGTGGTAAGGCATCCCAAACATACAGGCTTTACCTGATCAAGAAGCATCTGTTCCGGATTACCAACATACTTATAGTGAGTCAAGACATGCAGCACATAACTCATTGCTACTCCAAGTACTACCGCACCGATACCTAAAGCCAAAAGTGAAAACTGCCCTTTCAAAAAATACATTGCAGTCAATCCAAACAAAGCGCCAAACAGAACGGGAAGCAGTAGCAAAGGAATAGTATCACGATTGCGAAAACAAACAGACAAAAACACCAACACCAACAGCATCGAGCCTCCGACCGTAACTATCAGGTCGCGCTTGATTTGGGCAGCATTATAGTAACCGCTTGCCGGAGTTCCATGATAACTGACACGTACGTCAGGGAAGGTAATGGCAAAGTCCTCAACCAATTCGTTCAGCACATCGAACAAAGCAGAACCTTGCCCTGTATTGGTCGCCGAATAGTGTGGAGTCAAAAAAGCCACACATACAGTGGAATCAGGAACAAAAAAGTGTCCGTCAACAATGCGATAACTACCTGCCCCATCCTTAGATAAATACTCCATCTGGCCTGCTAGCAAGCTACGCAGGCCTATCGGATCCATTTGTATCAATTCAGGAAACATCTGCCCCAAATTACCTGTCAGATCCCGGCGATTCTGAAGCATCTGGCACTTCATGTGCTCAATTGTCAGCATCGAATCTATACGCGCATAAAAAGCTGTATCGATATAAGCAGGAAAGTGGCCAGTAAAGTAATCGACAACATCGGGTAGCAAATCCTCAGAAAGAGAATAGAATACGTCGTCAATCAATTGCCCATCTTCACCATATATGGTATTCCTTGCTTGCAACGAATCAACAAAAGTGTCGCATACCTCAGCAATACGCTCTGCAGAGATTCCCTCAGTACCTTCAAAAAGTAAAAATGTCTTATCTTTAATACGCAAGTTGGCAAATGCCAATTTGGTACTTCCATCTTCGTTTCTCGATACAGGAAACAGTTTATTTAAATCTTCCTCCAAATGAATTTGTGAGGCAAAATAACCGCAAAAAAGAAACACTCCCACCATCATGCTCCAAAAAGTAACACGATGAGAACGAAAATACTGATAGATATGGATGCAAAGTTTTGTCATACAGTCATATTACCTTTATATTCCATATAAATATGTTCTGCGTCGGCTATAGTGGCAACAATACTATAGCCCGCTTCCATAGGCTCCAGTTTGATCCAGACAACCAATTCAGAGCAAATAACTGGAGTAGCTAATGCAATCAGTCTACACTGACGGATATAACTGATATGCAGAGTTTTTCCTACTAACCGTTCGGCGCATTCTTTCACAATCTGCATGTTGCATACACCAGGGCAGACAGGATGACCTGGGAAATGGCCAGTATATATGTCACATTCCTTCAACAAGGCTATTCTGAAAGTACTGCCATTTTCGTCTGTATTTCTGTCAATCAAATTGTAATAATACCCCTCAAGTTTCATATCCTTTCATCACTACTCATAAACATTATTCATTACTCGGATTAACAAATATTTTCATCTGTGTATTTGCCACCACTTCACCATCAATATGACTTTCTCCCGTCACCAATGTTACCCCATTCACTTCCATACCCAACCTGACTATTGTGCATAATTTGTCACCTAAATGTAGACGGCGATAACAATAAAAATGCTTAATCTCGCCAATGTAACCAACAGGAGGTCTTTCTGCTCCAGCCAAGACAGCCTTATAGCCGGCCAGTGCAGATGCCGACTGTGCCATATGTTCTATTAAGCCTGTTTCTTCCAACAATTCGTCTACACCGATAAACAGATTGTCGGGGCGGATGGTGAAACAAGTCGTTGCTTCCTCACCATCCGCTTCCAGCAACTCATCAACCATCAGAATAGGGCTGCGTTGCGGGATAAGTTTCTCTATACAATACTTACTCATTCTTTCGGAAGATGTGACTCGATATAGTCATACAGATTATTGAAAGTCTGAATATTACGCAATTCTGTTACAGGAATTTTCACTTTATACACCTGCTGCATCAGTGCTACAAGATCCACTAAACTCAAGCTATCCAAGTTCAAGGTTTCTTTCACATTCGCATCGGGTAAAAGCGCTTCAGCCTTTACTTCAAATTCTTCTGCCAATAAAATGTTTACTTGCTTTACAATTTCTTCACGTGTCATGTCATTCAATATTTAAATATTTACATTATAAGCTTTTCACAATAAGTGTCGAATTGGTTCCTCCAAAGCCAAAAGAATTGGAAAGGAACATATCAAAATGGACTTCTTTCCGCTCGGGCAACACATGGATACAAGCTGTTTCTTCATCCGGATTTTCAAAATTGAGATTTCCGGCAATAAAATCATTTTTCATCATCAGCATCGAATAAATCAGCTCGCTTGCACCAGCCATCCACATTTCATGTCCGGTCTGACCTTTGGTTGATGTCACAGGTACCTGCCAATCGCCAAATACACGAGCAATAGCCTGCGCCTCGCGAGCATCGCCAATACGAGTCGATGTTGCATGTGCATTGATATAACCTATTTCCTTCGGCGTCACACCACTGTTTCGTAGACAAGCTTCCAAAGAGCGAACGGGTCCTTCAATGTTGGGTGTCGAAATGTGATCGCCATTACCAGAAAAGCCCCAGCCAACGATTTCGCCCCATATCGGAGCACCTCGTCGCACGGCATGTTCGTAACTCTCCAAAACTACGGTCGCCGCACCGCCACCAGGTACCAGTCCATCACGATCGCGATCGAAAGGACGACTGGCACAAGTAGGATGGTCCTCATGAACAGAAAACGACTGTATTCCATCGAATGCCGCCACACTGTACAGATTAGCTTCCTGCGCACCACCGCATACGACACATTCCTGCAAACCATTCCGAATGAGCAACGCTGCCAGTCCTATTGACTGAGATCCTGATGCACATGCTGCAGAAGCCGTCAGATTGATACCTTTCAGACGGAACAAACAAGCTAAATTCATCGTCACCGTAGAATTCATCGATTGAAAGATGGCACCACTGCCACAGGCTGCCGTATCATGAAACTCACGAAACTTGTCGAGTGCATGCATCGTGGCTTCAGCGACAGAATCATTGCCATATATCAAACCGACTTCGTGATGCTCCATGTAGTCGGCATCCAGCTTTGCACCCTCCAACGCTTGCCTCGTAGCCATATAAGCATATTGTGCCTCTTCGGGCATAAACTGGCGTTGATTGCGAGGAATGAATGGTTTCAAATCGGGTTTGGGCACATCGGCACACAAGGCTGAGCGGAACCCCAAAGACTTGCGTTCGGCATTGAAAACAATGCCACTCTTACCCTTATAAAGAGAATCACGCACTTCATCCAATGTTGTACCGAGACAAGACCAAATGCCCATACCTGTAATAACTACTCTCTTTTCCATATTATAATTCTTTATTCTAAGTTCATAAATCTTTCTTGTAACATCTCCTACGCTTGACTATGGAAGGGTTCAGAGGCTTCCATTGCGAAAGCTCACGTACATTGCTTTCCAACTGAGGACCTGTTTCTGCCCAACGATATCCAAGTTTGTTATATACAGGAATCAGATCGGCAAAGAACAAGGCATTCACTCCCAATCCTTGATAATCAGGATGTACAGCCACAAGCAGAAGCTCTGCTTTATCTTCGTGTTTCCATTTGAGAGCACGCACCAAATGATACCATCCTGTAGGAAACAATCGGCCATGTGACTTCCGTAAAGCATAAGACAAGCTTCCCATTGTAATAGCTACACCTACCACTTGTCCTTCCTCGTTTTCTATCACAGGCAACATGCGTTTATCCATCAAAGGCACGTAGTGTTTCAAGAAAGAATCTATCTGTTTGTCTGTCAATTCCGTATATCCAAACAAAGGTGAATAGGCAAGATTCAGCAGGTCGAATACTTTCTTTCCATAGCCACGCTTGAAAATATCCTCATCTGTAAGCTTCCTGACTTTCAAGCCAAACATTTCTTTTGACAAACGGGCAACACGTTCATATTTGTCGGGAACTGTAAGAGGCACATCAATGCGTATCTGTACCCAATCTACCTCCTTCTGATAACCTAACGCTTCCAAATGTTTGGGATAATAGGGCGGATTATAGATTGTTATCATAGAGCCCATCTGATCAAAGTCTTCGACAAGCATCCCTTCTTTCTCAAAATCCAAAATGCTCATCGGCCCTTGTATGTGTGTCATACCCTGCTCACGTCCCCACTGTTCGACCGTTTCCAGTAAAGCTTTGGACACATCCATGTCGTCAATAAACTCAATGAATCCAAATCGGACATTCTTCGTATTCCACTTTTGGTTAGCACGTGAGTTAATAATTCCGGCAATGCGCCCCACAGGTTTATCTGACTCATCGTAAGCTACAAACGGTTGAATGATAGAATACTCCAATCCCATATTTTTTGCCGGATTGAAAGCATCTCGAGTATCCATCTCCAAATCTGGAACATAATAAGGAGAATCGGCGTACAACATATCTGTCAGCCGAACAAAATCGTTCATCCGATGCTTCGTATCTGCTTTTTTTACAATAACATGTTTCATTCTCCAATTTATTTCCTCAGGATTAAACAATGCAACATTTTTTACTATCCAAACCTGTAAATAGTTTACAGAAGTAATAGACTTCATCTACCTTACAAAGCCTATACAAATCAAGATTTAGTCTGCAAAATCCTTTCAAAAAGCCATATAAGGCCTCTTTTGTCTTTAATCGTAAACTATCCTGTTTAAAACTTCGCCGCAAAAATAGAGATAAACTACCATTCACATGTGTTCAATTTTCCACAAATAGAGGTCTATAATACCCTAATTCACTTCCGATGAAAACCTATTGAAAAAAATGAAATTGCGAACATGGTGTTTGCAAACATCTACTTTAGCCGCGTAAAGTGCCACTTTAGAATGCTAAAGAGGGACTTTACAAAGCTAAAGAAGGACTTGGCAGAAATAGAGGAAATCACTCTTTCAAAGAAAGTAAAAAGAGCCACAAATAAAAAAGCAATGCTTTGCAGGAAGAAAAACATCGTTTTCTTCATCGCAAAGCATTGCTTTCTATTGAATGTAACCGAGGTGTCAAAAATGAGGAAATGCCTTCAAGCTTTCACGATACCCCATCAATTGTTCTGATAAAACCGATTAATGTAAATGCATTCTGTCTACCATGTGTAATTGAAACCAAAACCAAGCGTCTCGGTAGCCTGCAAATAATTATCACCTACCGTAGGTTTCGTACTGTCATCGAAGCGGGCCAGCACATACAGTTTTGCAGACAAGAATCGAGTCAGGATAAAGTCGATATTTGTTTCCCACTCAGCACGCACCCATCTGTAAATTGTCAGATAATCCAAACGAGTAGCGAATTTGATGGAAGGAATAATGGTCCAAGAGAAATTCGTCTGGACCTGCGAACCAAAATTATGTTTCACTCTAGAACCTTCGTCCAAGCCGTAGCTGGTTTCGTTTACTTTTTTATTTCCAACGTAACGCATCGTATAAGTTAAAGGTGCCAGGAACACAGACAATTTATACTTCGACTTTTCCAACTTATAGTCCATACCAAGGCTGGTCGACCAATCGAACGGAGCCAGAAAAGCAGCTTTCAAATCTCTGCTATTGCTTCCATAAGAATTGAGGATCTGTGTTTTCAACTCGGTAGAAATAGTGTAATACCACTTGGAAAAGGCCTTAATACCCATCTTGCTATACAAGCGAAGTTGGTCGCTGGTTACCAGGAAGTTGTGACATGTATCCGAAGGTGCCGAGTTTACATTAGTCTTAATCTCCAACAGATTTTCCCACTCTACGCGCACATGATCATTGTAATTGGCCTTTAGCAGGAGATTGATCAATACAGCGTTCGAACTTTCACCTCCCTTGTACCAGTTCTTCGAAATGCTATTTTGAGAGAACTGTAACGAACCACTTCCTGAAGTTATCCACCAATTAGGCTTTCGGATGATGACTCCTGCCTCTTCGTTTATATCGATGTGTTTCTTTTTAATCAGCTTCGTTACTGAAGGTTTAGAAGAAGCTTCTTTCTGAATATCGTCACTGTAACTGGGCCCCAACATCACTTCATCTTCTGTCAGTACCACCTGTTTTGAACAGTAGGGATAGGCGGCAAGCAGAGTACGGTTCACTATCTCGTTTGTTTGCTCTATGGCCCTGAAAGGTTGCGGATCGAATGAAAGCGGCTCAGGAGTAGAGACGGTCACCGAATCATTCCACAACGAAGGCTTCCACGTCAGCTGAGAAATCTGTGCCATCGGTGCGTAATAGAACGTAAAGGGCAAGAACATGCGGAAGTATTTGGGATCGGGCGCAATATAACGTTCAGGAGTAGCCGGATCGTTCAGGTAATACAAGACGCCCAGATTCTTTTCATACAAGATAGACACTGTATCCAATGCCATCTCCGAAGTACCCTCTACAGGTTTTAACTTGAGAACACAATAGCGGGAAAGAAGTTCCGATAATTGGGGTTGTTTTTTCTTGCTCTTCTCTTCTTTCTTCTTTTTCTCCGTTGTTACTTCCTGAGGAACAATCTCTTGACGCACCGTGTCCTGCCGCACCGTATCAGCCTGCACAACTGCCGATGACAAAGAATCGACCTTCAAGGAATCGGCCTGCATGGAGATAACAGCCTGTTCTGCTTCGTTCTGCAAAGAATCCGACTCCAAAGAGTTCAGCCGGACAACAGGTACAAGCGAAATCAAGGTATCCTGTTCCTGGGCTCTGCCCTGAACAAGCGTATCCACTACCCGCGAAGAGGCGGACCATTCGTTTTGTGTCACAGAGACTTGCGCCGAAAGCGACAGGGACATCATCGACAGCATCGCCACGACGCAGACATTTCTATTCTTCATAAAACTCATAAAATTTATAAAGCCCTAAAATCCATGAATCGGGCACAAATTTAGCTTAAAATATTTACTTCCTCTTCTTTTTTTTGTAATTTTGCAGCTTAAAATGTGAATAAGGTCGGCAGACCTTTTGAAGATAATCGATCTAACATATTAAAACCTATATAATTGTGGGAGAAACAAAGTATATTTTCGTCACCGGTGGTGTTGCCTCTTCTTTAGGCAAAGGAATCATTTCGTCTTCCATCGGAAAATTGCTGCAAGCAAGAGGTTATAAAGTAACCATCCAAAAGTTTGATCCGTATATCAACATCGATCCGGGTACGCTGAACCCGTACGAACACGGTGAATGCTACGTAACCGTGGATGGACACGAGGCCGACCTCGACCTGGGACACTACGAACGCTTCCTGGGCATACAAACAACCAAAGCCAATAATATCACAACGGGACGCATCTACAAAAGTGTCATCGACAAGGAACGCCGCGGAGATTATTTAGGCAAAACGATCCAAATCATCCCTCACATCACGGACGAAATCAAACGTAACGTGAAATTGCTGGGCAACAAATATAAATTCGACTTCGTCATTACCGAAATCGGCGGAACCGTGGGCGATATCGAGTCGCTGCCGTATCTGGAAAGTATCCGACAGCTGAAGTGGGAACTGGGCAAAGACGCCTTGTGTGTACACCTGACTTATGTACCCTATCTGGCAGCCGCCGGCGAGCTGAAGACCAAGCCTACCCAGCACTCCGTCAAGGAACTGCAAAGTGCCGGTATCCAACCGGACATCCTGGTGTTGCGTACCGAACATGAACTGAGCCTGAACCTTCGCAAGAAAGTCGCCCTGTTCTGCAACGTAGACGAAGATGCCGTAGTACAAAGCATAGACGCACCGACCATTTACGAAGTGCCCATCCTGATGCAGGAGCAGAAGCTGGACGAGACCATCCTGAAGAAAATGGGACTTCCCGTGGGCGAGACTCCGGGACTTGGCCCCTGGCGCAGCTTCCTGGAGCGCCGCCACAAGGCAGAGAAGACCGAGCCTATCCACATCGCACTGGTAGGAAAATACGACTTGCAGGATGCCTACAAGTCTATTCGTGAAGCCCTCTCGCAGGCTGGAACCTACAACGACCGCAAAGTGTCCGTAGACTTCGTGAACAGCGAGAAACTGACCGACGAGAACATCGCCGAGGCTCTGAAGGGCATGTCGGGCGTGCTTATCGGCCCAGGATTCGGCGAACGTGGCATCAACGGCAAGTTTGTAGCCATCAAGTATGCACGTACGCACAACATCCCGACATTCGGTATCTGCCTGGGTATGCAATGTATCGCCATCGAATTTGCCCGCGACGTATTGGGTTACGCCGATGCCAACTCGCGCGAGATGGACGAGAAGACACCGCACAACGTGATCGACATCATGGAAGAACAGAAGTCCATCACCAATATGGGCGGAACCATGCGTCTGGGTGCTTACGAATGCGTGTTGCAGAAAGGAAGCAAAGCCTACGAAGCATACGGCACTGAGCACATCCAGGAACGCCACCGCCACCGCTACGAGTTCAACAATCAGTACAAGGCCGAATACGAAGCTGCCGGCATGAAGTGTACGGGCATCAATCCGGAGTCCGACCTGGTTGAAATCGTAGAAATTCCCGCTCTCCGCTGGTATGTAGGTACGCAGTTCCATCCCGAATACAGCAGCACCGTGCTCCATCCGCATCCGCTGTTTGTATCTTTCGTAAAAGCTGCCATCGAATATCACGAAGACGAAAAGAAGAAACAGACAAACAACTAATTCATCTTAATCATACTCATATTTAACAGAAAAGATCCCAATGGATAAAAATACCATTACCGGACTGGTGCTGATAGCGATCCTTCTGGTCGGATTCAGTTTCTTGAGCCGCCCCAGCAAGGAGCAGTTGGAAGCCCAGCAACGCTACTACGACTCCATCGCACTGGTACAACAACGCGAAGCCGACCTGAAAGCCAAAGCGGAAGCTGCTCTTGCCAACGAGAAAGCGGAAGCCGTCAACGACTCCACTTCCGTGTTCTTCGGTGCCTTGCAGGGAGCAGATTCACTGGTTACCATCCAGAACGACGTGATGGAACTGGCTGTCTGCACCAAAGGCGGCACGCCGTTCTCCGTGACCCTCAAGGAATACATGGAGCAGGACAAAAAGACACCGCTCACCTTGTTCAACGGCAACGATATCGACCTCAACTTCCTGTTCTATAACAAACGGGAGACCATCCAGACGCAGAATTATTATTTCAAGGCTGTCAATCGCACGGACAGCACCCTCACCATGCGCCTGGCTGCCAGCGCCGACAGCTACATCGACTTCAACTACGCCCTGCGCCAAGGCTCATATCTGGTAGATTTCAATATCCACGCCGTGGGTATGGAAAACCTGCTGGCTGCCGGAAACAACCACGTCGATATCGAGTGGTCGCAGCGCGCACGCCAGATTGAGAAAGGCTATACGTACGAGAACCGCCTGGCCGAACTGACCTACAAAGTCAGCGGCGAAGGGACGGACTACCTCTCGGCCGCCAAAAACGACGAGAAAGAAGTGGCCGAGCCCCTGAACTGGATCGCCTTCAAGAACCAGTTCTTCTCATCGGTCTTCATTACGGACGCGAACTTCGAGAAAGCCAAGCTGGCCTCCAAGATGGAGACACAGGGAAGCGGCTACATCAAGGACTACTCGGCCGAGATGAACACCCTGTTCGACCCGACGGGAAAAGAGGCTACACAGATGTACTTCTACTTCGGCCCCAACCACTACAAGACGCTGACCGCCCTCGACAACGACCGCGAAAACGAATGGGAGCTGAACAAGCTGGTCTACCTGGGCTGGCCGCTGTTCCGCTGGGTGAACAAATGGTTCATCATCAACATCTTCGACTGGCTGTCGGGCTGGGGACTGAGCATGGGCATGGTGCTGCTCCTGCTGACGCTCATCGTGAAGGCCGTCGTGTTCCCCGCCACGTGGAAGACTTACCTGTCATCGGCCAAGATGCGCGTGCTGAAACCGAAAATCGACGTCATCAACCAGAAGTATCCCAAGCAGGAGGACGCCATGAAGAAGCAGCAGGAGATCATGACCCTCTACAGCCAGTACGGCGTCAGCCCCATGGGCGGATGTCTGCCGATGCTCATCCAGATGCCGGTGCTCATCGCCCTGTTCATGTTCATCCCGAGCGCCATCGAGCTGCGCCAGCAGGGATTCCTCTGGGCCGACGACCTGTCGACGTATGACGCCTTCGTCACCTTCCCGTTCCGCATCCCGTTCCTGGGCGACCACCTGAGCCTGTTCTGCGTGCTGATGACGGTGACGAACATCCTGAACACGAAATACATGATGCAGCAGCAGGACACGGGCGCCAACCCGCAGATGGCCGCCATGAAGTGGATGTCCTACCTGATGCCCGTCATGTTCCTGTTCATCCTGAACGACTATCCTTCGGGACTGAACTACTACTACTTCCTGTCGACGCTGATCAGTGTGGCAACCACCCTCGTACTGCGCAAGACGACGAACGAGGCGAAACTCCTTGCCCAGCTGGAGGCCAACAAGAAGGACCCCAAGAAGATGAAGACATCCGGTTTCGCCGCCCGCCTGGAGGCCATGCAGAAGCAGCAGGAAGAGCTGATGAAGCAGCGGCAGAACCGCAAGTAAAAGACGTACATTACGGTGCCTCCGCGGAGGCGCAATGACAAATCCGACGCAGACGACGCGGATGACACTGATTCTTTCCCATTGATTCGTGTCGTCCGCGTCATCCGTTTCAAGACTCAACCGAAAACAAGAATCCCTATGCAAACGACCCCGACCACCCACTATACCAACAAGCAAATCTGGCTCATCGCCTACCCCATCCTCGTCAGCCTGATCATGGAGCAGATGATCGGGATGACCGACACCGCCTTCCTGGGCCGCGTGGGCGAGGTGGAGCTGGGCGCTTCGGCCATCGCCGGCGTGTTCTACATGGTCATCTTCATGGTGGCCTTCGGCTTCAGCATCGGCACGCAGATACTCATCGCCCGCCGCAACGGCGAGGGACAATACCGCGAGATAGGGTCCCTGTTCTACCAGGGCATCTACTTCCAGACGGGGCTGGCCGCCGTGCTGTTCCTGCTGTCCTACTGCTTCTCGCCCCTGCTGCTGAAGCGCATCATCGCCTCGCCGCAGATTTACGAGGCGGCCACGGACTACCTGCACTGGCGCGTGTTCGGCGCCTTCTTCTCGTTCAGCGCCGTCATCTTCCGCGCCTTCTTCCTGGGCACCACGCAGACGCGCACGCTGACGCTGAACTCGGTCGTCATGGTCGTGAGCAACGTGGTGTTCAACTACATCCTCATCTTCGGCAAGCTGGGCCTGCCCGCGCTGGGCATCGCCGGAGCCGCCATCGGCTCGTCGCTGGCCGAGGGGGTGTCGCTCGTGTTCTTCGTGGTCTACACCCGCTGCCGCATCGACTGCCGCAAGTACGGGCTCGACCGCATCCCGCGGCTGCAATGGGCGGTGCTGCGGCGGATGCTCGACGTGTCGTTCTGGACGATGTTGCAGAACTTCCTGTCGCTGTCCACGTGGTTCCTGTTCTTCCTCTACATCGAGCACCTGGGCGAGCGGTCGCTGGCGGTGACGAACATCATCCGCAGCGTCAGCGGCATCCTGTTCATGGTGATGATGGCCTTCGCCTCGACGTGCGGCTCGCTGGTGAGCAACCTCATCGGGGCGGGCTGCTCCGACAGCGTGCGCCCCACCATCCGCCAGCACATCCGCCTGGCCTATGCCTTCGTGCTGCCGCTGGCCCTGATGTTCGCCCTCTTCCCGGAGGTCATTCTGAGCGTCTACACCGACCTGCCCGAGCTGCGGCAGGCGGCGGTGCCCTCGCTGTGGGTCATGTGCTCCACCTACCTGCTGCTGGTGCCCGCCAACGTCTACTTCCAGGCCGTCTCGGGCACGGGCAACACGCGCACGGCGCTCTGTCTGGAGCTGGCGGTGCTGGTCATCTACGTGGCCTACATTACCTTCACCATCCTCTACCTGCGTCTCGACGTGGCGCTGTGCTGGACGTCGGAGCTGGTCTACGCGGGCTTCATCCTGCTCTTCTGCCGCCGCTACATCGGCCGGGGCAACTGGGCGGAGAAGCGCATCTGAGCCCCGCGTCTGCCCCTCTTTTCGCCCGCCCCTCGATTTTTCCGCCGGAAATGGCGGGATTTATCGGAGAAATTCTTACATTTACGGCTGACAATCGGGAGTTTCAGCCCGAAAACCGTGGTGGACGGGGCAAAACTCGGGAGTTTCGCCCAAAAACCGTGGTGGACGGGGCAAAACTCGGGAGTTTCAGCCCGACAACCGTGGTGGACAGGGCAAAACTCGGGAGTTTCGCCCGAAAACCGTGGTAAATGGGGCAAAACTCGGGAGTTTCTACCCGACAACCGTGGTAAACGGGGCAAAACTCGGGAGTTTCGGGCTCCGCCCACGACAAAACAGAGAAAAAACATAGTTAACTGAATTAATAACCTTAAAATTTAATGTAACATTATGGCAGTTCAACAAATCACAGAGTTAGCCACGACGCACATGACCCTCGGCGCCCACAACAAGTTCAACATCGACGTGAACAACGCCATCATCCAGGCCACCGCCGCCGCGCTCCGCGTGGAAAACTACGCCACGCTCTATGCGCAGAAGATTGAAGAAGAAAGCCGCATCGTCAACCGGCAGACCGCCATGGCGAGCACCGTCGACGTCAGCGCCGCCGACCGCCAGCGCGACTCCGCCGTGGGCGTCATCATGAACCTGACCAACGCCCACACCACCTCCATCATCGCCGAGAAGGCCGACGCCGCCAAAAAGCTGCGCCAGCTGCTCGCCCCCTACAAGGGCATCGGCAACCACGCCTACCAGAAGGAGACGGCGGAGATAAACGGCATGGTCGCCGTCCTGACCACCGGCGACGGCGCCACCTACGCCGCCACCCTGGGCATGGACGACGAAGTGGACGCCCTGATGCAGGCCAACGCCGCCTTCGAGGAGGCTTACGCCCGCAACCAGGAAGAGGCCGCCACGCTGGCCGCCCTGCAGAGCGTCGACACCAAGGAGCTGCGCGCGCAGGTCGACGCCCTCTACCAACAGATTGTCCTGACGGTGAACGCCGTCGCCGTCCTCCAGCCCACGGACGAGGTGACCGCCTTCATCCAGAAAGTGAACGGCATCATCTACAAGGCCGAGCAGGAAATGGGCACCTCCACCGCCAGCAAGCCCCTGCCCGACTCGCCCGGCACCGGCGAAGGCGGTGGCACCGACACGCCCACCGACCCCGATGCGGGCAGTGGTGGCGACGACGGCGAGGGCGGCAGTCCGCTGTAAGCCCCGCGCCCCGGGCCGCGCACACAGAAAAAGGGTGCCTCCATCCGCGATGGGGGCACCCTTTTCCATTCTTCCCGTTCGGGCAAGGCTCAACGCATACCCTCCAGCAGCGCTGCCGGCGGAAGCAGGATGCGGCGGCCGAAGACAGGCTTGCGCACGTCCGGCATCCGGCCGAACTGCAAGCCAAGGCCGCGGGTCTGCACAGCCGGCGCGTCGTCGT
>ULRH01054957.1_pt1 | contig 20187 bp, 18 predicted proteins | sample 1955271 | NCBI WGS metagenome assembly ULRH01 (sample SAMEA4835677, study PRJEB28245) | human gut metagenome | biome: gut microbiome; material: fecal sample | place: Denmark | collected 2008 | reverse complement strand
GAGCGAGCGAGACGGCTGGGCACACCTTTATTTATATGATGACCAAGGAAACCTGAAAAACCGCATCACCAAAGGACCGTGGCACGTAGAGCGTGTCGTGAAGGTAGACCCTGCCACCCGTACCATCTACTTCACCGCCAACGGACGCGAAGCGAACGAAAATCCTTACTACGAACACTTGTATAAAGTGAATGCCGACGGAAGCGGCTTGAAACGGCTGACCGAAGGCGAATACTTCCACGAGACAGATATGGATGACGATGCGCGTTTCATCGTAGACAATTATTCGCGGGTAAATACCGTTCCGAACGCTGTGCTGATAGACCGCAACGGAAATAAGGTGATGGATTTGCAGGAAAGCGATTTCTCCCAGCTTTTTGCCGCAGGCTACCAGTTCCCCGAACTCTTTACGGTAAAAGCTGCCGATGGTGTGACCGACCTCTATGGCGTGATGTACAAGCCTTATAATTTCGATTCGACCAAAGTCTATCCGATAGTCGACTACGTATATCCCGGTCCGCAGGTAGAAGCGGTCTATTATCCGTTTACCCGCATGAGCGTACGCACCGACCGCCTGGCGCAGGCAGGCTTTATCGTGATTTCGGTAGGCCAGCGCGGAGGACATCCCAGCCGTTCCAAGTGGTACCATAACTATGGATACGGAAACATGCGCGACTATCCTCTTGCCGACCATAAGGCGGCGGTAGAGCAACTGGCGGCACGTTATAAGTACATTGACATCAACCGCGTGGGCATCCACGGACACTCGGGTGGGGGATTCATGTCTACGGCCGCTATCCTTCAGTATCCCGACTTTTATAAAGCGGCCGTATCGTGTGCCGGAAACCACGATAACCGCATCTATAACCGTTGGTGGAGCGAGACCCATCACGGAGTAAAAGAAGAGATTACCGAAAAGGGTGATACAACATTTGTTTATAAGATAGCGACCAATCCCGAAATCGCCAAGCAATTGAAAGGCCACCTGATGCTGGTACATGGCGACATCGACAATAACGTACATCCGGCAAACACCATCCGTGTAGTAGACGCGTTGATTCGTGCCGGCAAGCGTTTCGAGATGCTTATCCTCCCCGGCCAGCGTCACGGCTTCGGAGATATGGACGAGTATTTCTACTGGCGCATGGTAGACTTCTTCTCTCGCTGGCTGAACGGGAAAGCCGAAGACTCGGTAGATATCCCCCGGCGCTGACTTGAAGTGGCATTCGGATCTGTGTGCCTTACCTGCCGCGCATAGGATAAGGAAAAGACAGGCAATATAACTGCATCGCCGGTACGATTAGTAATCGTGTCGGCGATGCAATTTATGTCTCTATCTGCTTAGGGTCATTCAATAATTTAAGAATCTGTTTAACGACAAGTAAACAAGACTTTTCAGTTTCATAAGTTTATCTGATATTGAATTTTCCAGCATAGCGAATGTCATTAGGCTTGAAATATCTGTTTATGAATCAGGTTTATGAAAGAACAGACTTTCGGATACATTTCTTCCACGTCATTTAATTCATAATTCTTAAAATCTTCGTAATCAGCAGCCGAACGATTGTTGAGAAGCTGTTTTGAATTTCTCCAAAAAGTTTTTCTTGGCTTGATGTATCCGTTTTCGTGTGTGCTTTGGGCGATTTTTTGGTCCTTTTCGCTCCTGTTCTTCGTCAGATAGCTCGCTATCTTCCTCATCACAGAAGCGAAAATGCCTCAAAAACTCATCCCAAATCATCGCACGATAAATTCAAAACAGCTTCTGAAAATGATAGTATAAAAATGCCCCCATTCTTTGGGTATAATTCCAGTCAAGATAAAATGCTTGCCAAACATTTGCCTGACCCCTTCATGAGTTTTTACGCCATCTATTTCCGAATGCAAAAGCAAGCGCTGACGGCGTAAAAACACGCGTAATACATCCGGTTCATGGCTGTGTTAATATCCATGCCTTATATGGTCTTTGATTTCAACAAGCAAATCTTCAGCAGATTTCATTCTGTATACCACTATGTCAAACCGCTGTTCTGGAGTCATAACAATATCCCTTCTTTGATGACATTTTCATAAAATGGAGTAAATCTTTTTCCCCATTTACGTAACGATTCCACTATTGGATTAATTTGAATTCCGGTTTCCAATTCAATGTCATACAGAGGAGCGGTCAAAGCCATTTTATCCGCTAATGTAACCGGTTCTTTATCCACTAAAAGCAATAAGTCTATGTCGCTGTCTGCCCGTGCGTCTCCACGTGCTTCGCTGCCGAACAAAACAATTTGCAATCCCGGTTCATTCCGATGCAACGCTTCTTTAATTCGCAATATGATTTGCGGTCGTTTCATATCTTTATGCTATTTAGTATTACTTTTACAAGTAACGGTTTTATTTCGAGAATGGCAAGAAGATTGGAAAGATTCTCATATTTTCTTCCCAATGACTTTGTCATTGTCTTATTGGAAAATAATCTCTGAAAGTTCTTCGGTAAAAGCTGATATTTATTCAAGAAAACCTTGTATCTTTGCGCTCCAAAAAACTGTATTTTCAAAAAGCCTGTCAAAATGTTGGAAAGAGACTATATTATGCGATTGATACGTCAGTTTTTCGAAGCGCTTGAAAAACTGAAGGAAAAGAGGGAGAAGCAAGAAGGGGCTACCCTTCAAATGGAAACAGACGATATGTACCGCTCTTTTTTTCATCAGCCTGCGCCTTTCTTTTATGAGGCAAGTTCTGATATCCTGATTGGCTATATACAGGCGCGTTTCCCCGAAAAAGAATACTTGCACCGCATGGAGTTGCTGGCGGAATTGCTTTATTTTGATTCGACTATCAAAACGTCAGAAGAGGAACGAAGGATGTTGTGGGGAAAAGTGCTCGATTTACTTACTTTTTTAGATACACATAGTGATACTTTTTCGTTCGAAAGAAGACGAAAGATGGAAGACGTGTCTGCTTTGCTGAACCAATGACGGTGATAAATTGTTCTTTTTCTGTGAAAAAATATGTTTTTTTGTCTAATATAGCTGTTTCCTAAAAAAGTTTTGCTATATTTGCTTACAATATGATAATACAAGATTGATAAATTCTTATGGAAAAGATTGATAATCTCGACAAACAGATTCTGGAAATCATTTCGCAGAACGCACGCATCCCGTTTAAGGATGTTGCAGCAGAATGTGGCGTTTCGCGCGCCGCTATCCATCAACGTGTACAACGGCTGATTGACTTAGGGGTCATAATCGGATCGGGTTACCATGTGAACCCTAAGAGCTTGGGCTATAGCACTTGCACTTATGTAGGTATCAAGTTGGAGAAAGGCTCGATGTATAAAAGTGTGGTTGCTGAATTGGAGAAAATTCCTGAAATCGTGGAATGTCATTTCACGACAGGTCCTTACACGATGCTGACCAAATTGTATTGTACCGATAATGAGCACTTGATGGAATTGCTGAATTCCAAGATTCAGGAAATACCGGGCGTGACAGCTACGGAAACTTTGATTTCGTTGGAACAAAGCATTAAGAAAGAAATACCTATCCGTAGATGATGGATTGGCTTACTACTTGCCATATCGGAGGAATCGTCATTGGTATCTGTACATTTTTGATAATCGGATTGTTTCATCCCATTGTCATCAAAGCTGAATATTATTTCGGCACGAGGTGCTGGTGGTGGTTCTTGCTATTGGGCATTGCAGGAATTATCGGCTCGGTATTGGTTGGCAACATTCTCGTTTCAAGCGTGTTGGGGGTATTCGCCTTTTCTTCTTTTTGGAGTATCAAAGAGATATTCGAACAACGCGAACGCGTACTGAAAGGTTGGTTCCCGATGAATCCGAGGCGAAAACACGAATACTTAGGGAATGAGGAATAAGAAACGGTTTTGATTTTCTACAAAAAGTTTTTCTTGTCTTGATGTATCCGTTTTCGTGTGTGCTTTGGGCGGTTTTGGGGTTCTTCCCGTTTCTGCTCTTCGTCAGATAGCCCGCTATCTTCTTCATCACAGAAGCGGAAATGCTTCAAAAAACATTCCAAATCAGCACGCGATAAATTCAAAACAGTTTCTAATAGTCAGGAATGAAGAATAAGGTATTTGTAACGGATGCCTTATTCTTCATTCTTGATTTCTGATTATTGACTGCGATATTCTTGCAGGGGCAATTCGCCTTTTAAGACTCCTAAGGCGTTCATGGCCAAAGCGCCCATTTCGTCTTCGCCGGGAATCACCACAATCCGCGCCAGCCCTTCTATCCATTCGCGCAACAATGACAGGACATACGCATTGTGGGCTATGCCTCCCGTCAGGATAATGGCATCGGTATGTCCGTGCAGTGCTACGTGCATGGCACCTATTTGCTTGGCGATGGTATAAACCATCGCTTCCAGTATCAGCTTGTGCTTTTTGTTTCCTGCATGTACCCAGCGTACGATGGTTTGCACATCGGTTGTGCCTAAATGGGCCATCAGTCCCCCTTTGCCATTCAATAGTTTCTGAATTTCTTTTTGTGTATATTTCCCGCTGAAGCATAGGTCGACTAACTGGCGGGCAGGAACGGTTCCGGCACGTTCGGGACTGAACGGGCCTTCTCCGTCTAAAGCATTGTTTACATCGACCACTCTTCCGTGGTGATGCGCACTGACCGAGATGCCTCCGCCTAAATGAGCTACCACTAAATCGAGCTCTTCATAATTCCGTTTGATGGAAGCGGCATAACGGCGTGAAACGGCACGGCTGTTCAGTGCATGGAAAACAGACTGGCGAGGCAGTTCGGGGATGCCCGAAAGACGGGCGATGCCGCGCAACTCATCGGTTACTACCGGGTCTGCTATAAACGAAGGACATCCTATCTGCCGGGCAAACTCGTCTGCCAGCCATGCGGCAAGGTTGGAAGCATGTTCTACGGGTGAATGCCACAAATCGTGTTTGATGAGTTCGGTGATGCGGTATACTCCTCCCGGTGTAGGTCTCAATAATCCTCCCCGAGCGATGATGGCATCGAAAGCCATCGGTATGTTGGCACGCAGCAAAGCGTTGAGCATACAGTTGCGACGGTAGTCATATTGTTCGTTGATATGATGGAACTTTGTCAATTCGCGGGAAGAATGGAAGATGCTTTCGCGCCATACGGGAGTTAAATCTTCGTAAACCGCCAGCTTGGTTGATGTAGAGCCGGGATTGATGACTAATATTTTCATACGGTTTCTTGTTTTAGGTTTCCTGTCAGACACGCCAATGCCAAGCTATAGAATTTGGAGTTGCCCGAATCGCTGCGCGATGGCACTACTACCGGTGCGATGGTGCCGGTCAGCATCCCTGCCATGTTGGCGTCGCCGAACAAGGAAAGGGTTTTATAGAATGTGTTCCCTGCTTCGATGTTAGGGAATATCAAGACATCGGCATTGCCTATTACGGGAGAAGATAACCCTTTGATTTCACCGCTATGTGCGTCGCAAGCCGTCTTGGCGTCCATCGGTCCGTCGATAAAGACTTTGCCGAACCGTCCTTGTGTGGCTTCTTCTTTCAATTGTACGTAGCTTAATGTATGCGGAAACTTCTCGTTTATCTTTTCGCTGCAGTGTATCAAAGCGACACGAGGCTGTTCGTTGCCCAATTTCCGGCATAAAGCGATGTCGTGGGTTATCATCGAGCGAAACTGTTCGAGGGTAGGGCGGGGAATGACCGCTGCGTCAGAAAACAGTAGCAGTTTATGGTAAAGCGGCACTTGTGCCACCGCTACATGGCTCAATACACCTCCTGGGGGAAGCAGTCCCCTGTCTTTCTTCAGCATGGCTCGTAGCAGGTTGTCGGTATTGATCAGTCCCTTCATTAAAATATCTGCTTCGCCGGTACGTACCAGTTCTACTGCTAAGGCCGCCGCGTCATCGGGCGTGGCGGCTTCGTATACTCGGACAAAATCGGGCGATGCATTCCTTAATTGATATGCCATTTCTTTGTGCCCCGAATCGACCACTAATAAATATTCGGCTATCTCTTCGCGTAAGCTGCGGATAATGACATATTCAGTATGCGGGTCGTTGGGGCAAACCACCGCTACCCGCCGCCGGATATTCAACGAGCGTAAGCGGTTTACCAATTGGGAAAGAGTTCGAAGCTGTTCCATACCATCTGATTTTTAGCAAAGATGGGAAATAAATCTGAATTTATCGCTATCTTTGCTTTGTTTCCTCTAAACATTTAACTTATGAAAACGTTTCAAACATTTGACATCGAGCCGGAGTATGATGTACTTCACAGCCGGTTCCCGAATCATAAAGACGCACCGGTAATCGGTATTACCGGAAATTTCAGTGACGGAAATTTATGCCTTGCTCCGGGATATTATACTTCCATTCTGAAAGCAGGTGGAGTCCCTTTTATTATTCCTCCATTTGAAGATGATAACATTCTGATAAACCTTCTTGACCATATAGACGGACTTCTATTGTCGGGCGGGGGGGATATTAATCCGTTGTACTTAAAAGAGGAGCCGATAAAAGAATTACACAGTATTAATCCTTACCGCGACCGTCAGGAATTATTGCTGGCACGGCTGGCAGCCAACCGGCAAATTCCTATTCTCGGTATTTGTCGAGGTATACAGATAATGAATGTAGCATTGGGGGGTACCTTGTATCAGGACATTTATTCGCAGGTAGAAGGTAAACTCCTTAAACATAGTCAGGATATGGACCGCGCGTTTGCTTCGCATACGGTTTGTATAGAAACTGATAGTATGTTGGCAAAGATAATGGGACAGGTTGTCTTGCCTGTTAATTCGTTTCATCATCAGGCTGTGAAAGACCCGGCACCGGGATTCCGCATATCGGCGCGTGCGGCCGATGGAGTGGTAGAAGCGATTGAAAGCACTGAGTATAAATCGATGCTTGGCGTGCAATGGCATCCCGAATGTTTCATTATGAACGGCGATGAATGCATGATGCCTGTTTTCGATTGGTTTTTGAAAGAAGCGGCTTCTTTTCGGGCGGCAAAAGCACTTCATTGTAAAATATTGACTTTGGATTCGCATTGCGATACCCCGATGTTTTTTGAGCGAAACATCAATTTTGCGACACGTGACCCGAAAATAAAGGTCGACTTGCACAAAATGACCGAAGGGCGGCAAGACGCTACTATCATGGTAGCTTATCTTCCGCAAAAAGAACGTACCGATGAGGCTTTGCTTGCTGCTACAGCTAAAGCGGATCAATTATTGAATGAGATAGAACGGATGGTAGCTATGAATTGCACAGCCGTAGACATAGCTTATAAGCCTGCCGATTTGTATCGCCTGAAGCAAGCGGGAAAGAAAGCCATCATGTTGGGCATTGAAAACGGATATGCTATTGGGAAAGACTTGTGCAACGTAGCACATTTCCGCCGGCGGGGAGTGGTATACATGACTCTTTGCCATAATGGGAACAATGACATCTGTGGCTCGGCACGTTATAACGAAGAAGGATTGGGAGTCAGTGATTTTGGCGAAAGGGTCATTCGTGAGATGAACCGTACGGGGATGTTGGTCGACTTATCCCATGCGGGCGAACGTAGCTTCTACGATGCGTTGGATATCAGTCTTCAGCCTGTTGTTTGCTCGCATTCATCCAGTCGTGCCTTGTGCGACCATCCCCGCAATCTGACTGATGAACAACTGAAAGCCATCGCCCGTAAAGGAGGAGTTGTGCAGCTTTGTCTATATAGTGGATTTCTGCGCACAGACCGTCCTGCTGATATTTGCGATGCCGTCGAACACTTACATCACATCGTGAATCTTATCGGAGTCGACCACGTAGGCATCGGTACGGATTTTGATGGTGACGGGGGCGTTATCGGGTGTAATGATTCATCGGAGTTAATCAACTTTACCCGCCGGCTGTTGTACGAGCGTTACAGCGAGAAAGATATCCGGTTGATATGGGGAGGTAATTTTTTGCGGGTAATGGAACAGGTGCAAGAGTCATCGCGTAAGGAAATGGGATTTTAATTTCTTTCAGCCTTATACAAATCGGTAGTCTTGCGTTTATAGGTAGAAAAAACATACCTTTTTATTATGCGTTACATTAAATGTTATTATCTGCCTATTCTCCTGAGTCTATTGGTTTGTTCTTGTGGAGAATATAAGCTTGAAGAGAAAGCGGATGGAGTAATTGAGGATAATCCGCATACTGTTCAGGTGGTCACTCGAAGTGACAACAATGCTCCTATCCACTATCCGCTCACCGTTTATCTGTTTAATGAGCAAGGGCAATGTGTGGGGCAAGAAATTATTGCTGACGAATCGGTGGCTTACAGCCGAAAGCTTTCGGAAGGGAAATATACCATTGTCCTGTTATCGGGAGTTACGGAAGATGAATATTTTATGCCAATCGATATAGCTCCCGGTAGCTACATTACGCTCAAGGAGTCTAATTTTGCGCAGGCTCCTATCCAGATAGCGCAGACCCAAGTGAATTTAACGAAGTCGACCACCGTGCAAATGACCTTGTCGTATGCTGTAGCTTCGGTTGGTTTTGTCATTAACGAGGTGCCTGCGGAAGCTACTCAGGTAAGTGTCGGCATCTCTCCGGTAAGTTCGGGCATCGCTTTCGACGGGAATTATAAAGAAGACAAGCAATCGTGTACAGTGCCTTGCGTTAAGGAAGACGGGCAATGGATAAGTGAAACCGTTTATATTTTCCCGAATGAAAGCACTTCTACCCATTTGTCGGTGCAGATAGAATTGCCCGATGGCAATAAAACCTATGGCTATACGTATCAAGCTGCTTTGCGGGCTGGTTATCCTTATCAGTTTACAGGGAATATAAAAGACGGCATTACATTGAATGGGGAATTTCAAGCCGAAGGCTGGCGACCGGTCGTTGATGTGGAGTTCGGTATCAGTGAAGTGATTCCAGATAATCCGGACGGCGGCGGAACTGATGAAGAAGAGCCAGACGGGGGAATTGAATCTGATGGCACTGACACTTATTTCGTTTCGGAATTGCCTGAAGCGGAAAGTATTTGGGAAGGCTTTTATGTATGGAGGACGGAGAATGTATCGGCGACAGAATGTGAAGCCCTTATTCTTTCGCCCGACCAGTTGGAACTGCCGGCGACCCAGGGAAGAGAAGAATTGATTAATTATGAAATCAGTGGCATTGAAGGCTGGCGGGTATTTACGAAGGAAGAGGCAAAAGACTTTATTGCGCAATACGTAGATTCGCTTGACGATTTAAATGAGTTGTTGTTAGAAAATGGATTGGCAATATTTTACTGCAATGAAGAGGAAGGCGACCGTTACCTTTGCAACAATTGTTTGTCCAGTTTTGCTTTTTGGAGTTCCAGCATCTCTGTTGTCGGTTCTAAGCGGAGTTATTTCCTTCGTCCGGTGAAGACTGTCCGGCTGAAAGTGCGGTAAGCAGCAAGCGACTGTCATATAGCGCGTCGGTTTGAAAAAGTAGGTTCACACAGGTTTTTGCAGATGGCTGCAGAAACCTGTGTGCGTTTTTTTAATTAATTTACTCTTCCATCATAGGCTCTGTTTGCAAATAAATTAAAGGAATATTTTGTAGTCCGCTAAATGTTTTATATCTTTGCAGGCGAGATGAAAAAGATGGTGGAGGGGCGGTAAGGCTCCTTTTTTTATTCACGATTAATATTGCATGATAGACAAACAAATTGTGACCCGGATAGTCGAGGATTGGCTGGAAGGGAAAGATTATTTTCTGGTAGATGTCTCTGTAAGTCCGGATGACAAAATTGTGGTTGAAATAGACCATGCAGATGGCGTATGGATAGATGATTGTGTGGATTTGAGCCGTTTTATCGAGTCGAAGTTGAATCGGGAAGAAGAGGATTATGAATTAGAGGTAGGCTCGGCAGGCATCGGACAACCTTTTAAGGTATTGAAGCAATACTTGATTCATATCGGTAAAGAAGTAGAGGTAATGGATGCCTCCGGCAAGAAATGGACTGGTTTATTGGCCAGAGCCGATGAAAACTCTTTTACGGTAACGGTGAAAATGAAGGTGAAGCCGGAAGGGGCGAAACGTCCTAAGTGGGTAGACCAGGATATGACTTTTGCGTATGATGAAATTAAATACACCAAATACTTAATAAGCTTTAAATAAATTATGGCGAAAAAAGAACCTGCTGTCAGTCTGATTGACACGTTTTCGGAATTTAAAGAATTGAAGAATATTGACCGTACCACGATGGTGAGTGTGCTGGAAGAATCGTTTCGCAGCGTTATCGCCAAGATGTTCGGCACAGACGAGAATTATGATGTAATCGTAAACCCGGACAAAGGCGATTTCGAAATATGGCGTAACCGTGAAGTGGTGGCTGATGATGAGTTGACTAATCCGAACCGACAGATATCGTTGACTGAGGCACGTCAGATAGACGCTTCGTATGAAGTGGGTGAGGAGGTAACCGATGAAGTGATTTTCGAAAAATTCGGACGGCGTGCGATTTTGAATCTTCGTCAGACTCTGGCTTCGAAAATCCTGGAATTAGAAAAGGACAGCTTGTATAATAAATATATAGATAAGGTAGGGACGATAATCGCAGCCGAGGTTTATCAGATTTGGAAAAAGGAAATCTTACTGCTGGATGACGAAGGCAATGAATTGTTGTTGCCGCGTACGGAACAGATTCCGAGTGACTTTTACCGTAAAGGCGAAACCGTGCGTGCGGTAGTAGCTCGTGTGGAAAACAAGAATAACAATCCGAAGATTATCTTGAGCCGTACTTCGCCCATGTTCCTGCAACGTTTGTTTGAACAGGAAGTGCCTGAAATAAATGACGGGCTGATTACAATCAAACGCATAGCGCGCATTCCGGGAGAGCGGGCAAAGATTGCAGTGGAATCGTACGATGACCGTATCGATCCGGTAGGAGCCTGCGTGGGAGTGAAAGGTTCGCGTATTCATGGCATTGTGCGTGAATTGCGGAATGAGAATATAGACGTAATTAATTATACATCAAATATCCAGTTGTTTATCCAGCGTGCGTTGAGCCCTGCTACCGTGTCGTCTATTGTGATGCACGAGGAAGAGAAGAAAGCTGAAGTATATCTGAAACCGGAAGAGGTTTCGCTCGCTATCGGAAAAGGAGGTATGAACATCAAGTTGGCGAGTATGCTGACCGAATATACGATAGATGTTTACCGTGAAGTGGACGGCAACACGACGGATGAGGATATCTATTTGGACGAGTTTAAGGATGAAATCGACGAATGGGTCATCAATGCGATTAAGGGCATAGGCATTGATACCGCTAAGGGCGTGTTGAATGCTCCGCGTGAAATGCTGATAGAGAAAGCCGATTTGGAAGAGAATACGGTAGACGATGTATTGAGAATATTGAAAGCTGAGTTTGAGGGAAACACATCAAGCAATAATAGCGACGCTAATAATAGTGACGCTAATGATTGATAACGGCAGATACCGTTATTCATTCGTGGTGATTATAGAATATTGTTTTCCCGGCTCTATTAAAAAACGAACAATTTATGATGATAAGACTGAACAAAGTAACAAGAGATTTGAATGTAGGAATAGCTACGGTGGTCGATTTTTTGCAAAAGCAAGGATATGACATCGAAGCTAATCCGAACGCGAGGATAACTGACGAACAATATGCTGCACTTGTGAAAGAGTTTAGCAAAGATAAGGATTTGAAGATAGAGTCGGAGAAGATTTTCCAAGAACGTCAGAACAAAGAACGGAATAAGGCTTCTGTTTCAATTGAGGATCTGCATACTGATAACAAGTCTGTCATGATCGAGACAGTGGTTCCTGAAGAGAGCCGTCCGCGATTTAAACCTGTAGGGAAAATCGATTTGGACAGTCTGTATAATAAAAAAAAGAAAAATAAACCGGCTGTAGAAGAACAGGTAACGGAGAAAACCAAAGGAGAGAAAGTAGCAACGGAAATTTCCACACCTGAAACGGTGCAACCGGCAGTACCTGCTGCTGAGATTGTTCCGTCGGTTGAAGAATCTCTTCCGAAAGAAGAGGTCTCTGTAACCTTGCAGCAGCAGCCACAGATAATAGATGAAGTATCAACACAGCCCGAAAAAACAAAAGCAGAGGACTTGAAACCGGAGCCGATGGAAGAAAAGAAAGAAACAACAGAAACACAGAAAGTGCAAGGTAGCACTGAAGATGGAATATTTAAGATTCGTCCTACCGAGTTCAAATCGAAAATTAATGTAGTAGGACAAATCGATTTGGCTACATTGAACCAGTCAACCCGCCCGAAAAAGAAATCGAAAGAAGAAAAGCGAAAAGAACGGGAGGAAAAGGATAAACAACGTCAGGAACAACGCCGGCAAATGAAGGATGCCATTATTAAGGAAATCCGGAAAACCGATGAAAAGGTGGAAAAAGGAAATAATGCGGATAATGCTTCGAAAAAGAAACGTAATCGCATAAGCAAAGAGAAAATAGATATCAATGCGAGCGGAGTGGTTGTGCCACGTAATGAAAACAAGTCGGGTAAGAACGCATCGCAAGGAAGCGGCAAGCACAATAAGGATCGTTTTAAGAAAGCGGTGGTGAAGCCTGAAGTGAGTGATGAAGATGTGGCAAAACAGGTGAAAGAAACATTGGCGCGTCTGACAAATAAAGGCAAAAACAAGGCTGCCAAATATCGGAAAGAGAAAAGAGAAAGCATACAAAACCGTCAACTGGAGCAGGAAGAACTGGAACAAGAAGAAAGCAAGGTGCTGAAACTGACCGAGTTCGTGACTGCCAACGAATTGGCAAGCATGATGAATGTGCCGGTAACCCAGGTTATATCTACCTGTATGAGTGTCGGCATCATGGTGTCTATTAATCAGCGTTTGGATGCGGAAACGATTAATCTGGTTGCCGAAGAATTCGGATTCAGAACCGAATATGTCAGTGCGGAAGTGGCACAGGCAGTAGAGGAAGAAGTGGATGCTGAAGAAGATTTGCAGCCTCGTGCGCCGATTGTAACGGTAATGGGGCACGTTGACCATGGTAAGACTTCGTTGCTCGACTATATCCGTAAGGCCAACGTGATAGCTGGTGAAGCGGGAGGTATTACGCAGCATATTGGTGCTTATAATGTGAAACTGGAAGACGGACGTCACATTACGTTCCTTGATACACCGGGACATGAAGCATTTACTGCGATGCGTGCTCGTGGAGCGAAAGTGACCGACGTAGTGATTGTCATTGTTGCGGCTGACGATAACGTGATGCCGCAAACTAAAGAAGCCATTAATCACGCTATGGCGGCAGGAGTACCTATCGTGTTTGCTATAAACAAGATAGACAAACCGAACGCTAACCCTGATAAAATAAAGGAAGAGCTGGCTCAAATGAACTTTTTGGTAGAGGAGTGGGGCGGTAAATATCAGTCGCAAGATATCTCCGCCAAGAAAGGCATCGGTGTGAAAGAACTGTTGGAAAAAGTTTTGCTGGAAGCTGAAATGCTCGATTTGAAAGCTAATCCGAACCGCAAAGCGACCGGTTCTATTATCGAGTCATCTCTGGATAGAGGCCGTGGTTATGTAGCAACGGTGTTGGTATCGAACGGTACGCTGCATGTAGGCGATATCGTATTGGCTGGGAAATATTACGGCAAGGTGAAAGCGATGTTTAATGAACGTAATCAGCGCCTGAAAGAGGCAGGGCCATCGGAACCGGTATTGATATTGGGATTGAATGGCGCTCCGGCAGCAGGTGATACGTTCCATGTGTTTGAAACAGAACAAGAGGCACGCGAAATAGCCAATAAACGTGAACAGTTACAGCGTGAACAAGGTTTGCGTACACAAAAGATGTTGACGCTGGATGAAGTGGGACGTCGTTTGGCGTTAGGTGATTTCCATGAGTTGAATATCATTGTGAAAGGTGATGTGGATGGTTCGGTAGAAGCATTAAGCGATTCGTTGATAAAACTTTCTACTCCCCAAATACAAGTGAATGTTATCCACAAGGGAGTAGGGCAAATTTCAGAATCAGATGTTTCATTGGCTGCAGCATCGGATGCCATCATTGTAGGTTTCCAGGTACGTCCTTCAAACAACGCTGCTAAGTTGGCGGAACAGGAAGGAGTGGATATCCGTAAGTATTCTATTATTTATGATGCCATTGAGGAAGTGAAGGCTGCTATGGAAGGTATGCTTGCTCCTACGTTGAAAGAAGAAGTGACCGCTACCATCGAAGTGCTTGAAGTCTTTAATATAAGCAAGGTAGGTATGGTAGCCGGTGCGATGGTGAAGACCGGTAAAGTGAAACGTACTGATAAAGCTCGGTTGATACGTGATGGTATCGTTGTGTTTACTGGTTCTATCAATGCTTTGAAACGTTTCAAGGATGATGTGAAAGAGGTTGGCACGAATTTCGAGTGTGGCATCAGCCTTACGAACTGCAACGACTTGAAAGTAGGCGATGTAATAGAAACTTATGAAGAAGTGGAAGTGAAACAAACCTTATAAAAAATGAACAATTGATAATTGGCAACGGACTGCCTATAACGAAAAGTGTATGGCTGCTGTTGCCAATTATTAATTGTTGTTTATTAAAATACAAAGAGAGTGTGTCTTCGCTGGATTGGATAATGGCAGGAATTGTAGCAGTGGGGGCGGCGATAGGCTTTATGAAAGGAGCAATTCGTCAGTTGGCTTCCATTGTAGGGCTGTTGGCAGGCTTGTTATTGGCACGGGCGTTATTTGTAACCGCAGGCGACAGGCTGGGCGAAGCATTAGGAACTTCGGTGACGGTGGCGCGTGTATTGGCTTTTGCGCTTATCGGCATAGGAGTTCCATTGTTTTTTCTGGTACTGGCTTCTTTTCTGACGCGCATTGTGGAAGGAATACAGTTAGGAGGCGTCAATCGTTGTTTAGGTGCGTTTGTGGGAGCCTTGAAATGTGTATTGTTGTTAAGTATCGCTATTCATTTAATGGAATTTATAGATGCTGAAGATAACTTAATCGGTCAAACCGTAAAGCGACAATCGCTGTTATATTATCCGATAAGAAATTCGACTGTTTTTTTCTATCCGGCGATAAAAAACGTAAGTAATCAATTAAGAGACTGACCTATGCAGTTAGAACCCAATAAATATGTAAAAGAATTGACCCGTGAGACGTATAAGTATGGCTTCACAACAGATATTCATACTGATATTATCGAACGGGGTTTGAACGAAGATGTGGTGCGGCTTATTTCTGCCAAGAAGCAGGAACCTGAATGGTTGCTTGATTTTCGTTTGAAAGCGTTTCGCTATTGGCAAACTTTAGAAATGCCTACGTGGGCGCATCTGACGATTCCCGAAATCGATTATCAGGCTATATCGTATTATGCCGACCCGACAAAAAAGAAAGATGGTCCGAAGAGTTTGGATGAAGTAGATCCCGAATTGCTGAAAACATTCAATAAGTTGGGTATTCCTTTGGAGGAACAACTTGCGTTGAGCGGAATGGCGGTAGATGCGGTAATGGATTCGGTGTCTGTAAAGACCACTTTCAAGGAAACCTTGATGGAAAAGGGGATTATTTTTTGTTCCATCAGTGAAGCGGTGCGTGAACATCCCGATTTGGTGCGTAAGTATTTAGGGTCGGTGGTTGGTTACCGTGATAATTTTTTTGCCGCTTTAAACTCGGCGGTTTTCAGTGATGGGTCGTTTGTCTACATACCGAAAGGAGTTCGTTGTCCGATGGAACTTTCTACGTATTTTCGTATCAATGCGGCAAATACGGGGCAGTTCGAGCGTACCCTTATTGTGGCGGATGACGACAGTTATGTTTCTTATCTGGAAGGTTGTACGGCTCCGATGCGTGATGAGAATCAGCTTCATGCTGCTATTGTAGAAATTGTAGTGATGAATCGTGCCGAGGTGAAATATTCTACTGTACAGAACTGGTATCCGGGCGATGCGGAAGGCAAAGGAGGGGTATACAATTTCGTGACAAAACGTGGAATTTGTAAAGGTGTGGATAGTAAATTGTCATGGACGCAGGTGGAAACCGGCTCGGCTATTACATGGAAGTATCCCAGTTGTATTCTGAGCGGTGATAATTCGACTGCTGAATTTTATTCAGTGGCAGTGACGAATAATTATCAACAGGCGGATACCGGTACGAAAATGATTCACTTAGGTAAGAATACCCGTTCTACTATTGTAAGCAAAGGTATTAGTGCCGGACAAAGCCAGAATTCGTATCGTGGTTTAGTGCGTGTGTCGGAAAAAGCGGATAATGCCCGTAATTACAGCCAGTGTGATTCGTTGCTTTTAGGAAGCCGGTGTGGCGCCCATACTTTCCCTTATATGGATATACACAATGAAACGGCTGTTGTTGAACACGAGGCCACTACTTCTAAGATATCAGAAGACCAGTTGTTTTATTGCAATCAGCGTGGCATTCCTACAGAAGATGCTGTCGGGCTGATTGTGAACGGTTATGCGAAAGAGGTATTAAATAAGCTTCCGATGGAGTTTGCCGTAGAAGCTCAGAAATTGTTGTCGGTATCACTGGAGGGAAGCGTCGGGTAGTTGATAGTTAATAATTAATAGTCAATAGTCAATAGTTGGTGATGTATGCCTTATTTGCTATTGTTCTTTTGCTATTAATTATCTACTGTCTTGCTATTCATTGTTCACTATTAACTATTAATTATTAACAGAGTAAGCGATGTTAGAAATAAAAGATTTGCATGCCTCTATTAATGGCAAAGAAATATTGAAAGGTATCAATTTAAGCGTGAAAAGCGGTGAGGTTCATGCTATTATGGGGCCGAATGGCTCGGGAAAAAGTACCTTAAGCAATGTGTTGGTAGGACATCCTGCATACGAAGTGACAAAAGGTTCGGTGACATTTGACGGTAAGGATTTGTTGGCTATGAAGCCTGAAGACCGTAGTCACGAAGGCTTGTTTTTATCGTTCCAATATCCGGTAGAAATACCGGGTGTAAGTATGGTTAATTTTATGCGTGCGGCTGTTAACGAACAGCGTAAGTATAAAGGATTGCCTGCGTTGACAGCCAGTGAGTTTCTGAAACTGATGCGTCAAAAGCGTGAAGTTGTAGAATTGGATAGTAAATTGGCAAACCGTTCGGTGAATGAGGGATTTTCCGGTGGAGAGAAAAAGCGGAACGAGATATTTCAGATGGCAATGCTTGAACCGAAACTGAGCATTTTGGACGAAACCGATTCAGGATTGGATATTGATGCTCTCCGCATTGTTGCAGAAGGAGTGAATAAGTTGAAAACTCCTCAAACCAGCTGTATCGTTATCACTCACTACCAGCGTCTGTTGGATTACATCAAGCCAGATGTCGTGCATGTATTATATAAAGGTAGGATTGTGAAGACAGCTGGCCCCGAGTTGGCCCTTGAATTGGAAGAGAAAGGATACGATTGGATTAAGAAAGAATTGGGAGAATGAATGATATGAGAGCGGAACAACAATATATTGATCTCTTCAGTCGGTATGAAGCTCTTGTTTGTCGGGGTAGTGTGGATGTTTTGAACGTACCTCGTGCGAAGGCTTTCGCTGATTTTGAGCGTTTGGGTTTTCCTACACGCAAGCAGGAGACGTATAAGTATACGGATGTAGGGAAATATTTCGCTCCCGACTTCGGGTTGAATTTGAATCGGCTGGAGTTTCCTGTTAATCCGTATGAGGTATTCAAGTGTGATGTGCCCAATATGAGCACTTCGCTTTATTTCGTGGTTAATGATTCGTTTGATAAGCACGACCATCCTTCGGCACAGTTACCTGAAGGTGTTTTGTTTGGAAGCCTCAAAGACTTGGCTGGGCAATATCCTGATTTGGTAAAGAAATATTATGGCAAGTTGGCTGATACATCAACGGATGGATTGACGGCATTCAATACAATGTTTGCTCAAGATGGTGTATTGATGTATGTTCCGAAGGGAGTGGTGATAGAGCGTCCTATTCAGTTGGTGAATATCTTGCGTGCTGATGTTGATACGATGGCAAACCGCCGTTTGTTGATTATTGTGGAAGAAGGAGCACAGGTAAAGTTATTGGTATGCGACCATGCGATGGACAATGTGAATTTCCTTTCTACCCAAGTGACAGAAGTTTTTGTGGGTGAACGTGCTGTGTTCGACCTGTATGAATTGGAGGAGACCCATAATAGCACCGTCCGTTTTAATCAGTTATTTGTCGACCAGCAGGCGGAAAGCAATGTTTTGCTGAATGGAATAACATTACATAATGGTACGACCCGTAATACAACCAAAGTGACTTTGTCGGGGCGTGGAGCGGAAGTGAGTCTTTGTGGCATGGCTATCGCTGATAAGAACGAACAGGTAGATAATCATACTTTTATTGATCATAAGGTTCCGGACTGTACCAGTAACGAGCTTTTTAAATATGTGCTTGACGACCATGCGGTCGGGGCTTTTGCTGGAAAGGTCTTGGTACGGCCGGATGCCCAGCACACTTCTTCGCAGCAGACAAACCGGAACATTTGCGCTACGCGGGAAGCAAGGATGTATACCCAGCCCCAACTGGAAATTTATGCGGATGATGTGAAATGTTCGCATGGAGCAACAGTGGGACAGCTTGATGAAAATGCTTTGTTCTATATGCAGCAACGAGGTATTCCTTTAAAAGAGGCGCGTTTGTTGCTGATGTTTGCTTTTGTAAATGAAGTGATAGACCATATCCGGATGGATGCCTTGAAAGACCGTTTGCATCGGTTGGTTGAAAAGCGTTTCCGAGGCGAATTGAATAAGTGCCAAGGATGTACGATTTGTAAATAATAGCGGTTGGAGGAGTTAAGAAGTCATCCCTTCGCTTTGCTTTGTTATAAGTTGGAGCGATATGGCCCGGTCGGTGATGTTCTTGACTTCTCTAACAGTTTAAATTCTTTAACTTCTCTAACTCTTTAATAATATGTACGATATATCAAAAATCAGAGAAGATTTCCCGATTCTTTCACGGACGGTGTATGGTAAACCGCTTGTTTATTTAGATAATGGCGCTACAACTCAAAAACCGCGTTGCGTAGTAGAATCGATAACCGATGAATATTATTCGGTGAATGCCAATGTGCATCGGGGAGTGCATTTTCTTTCGCAGCAAGCTACCCATTTGCACGAAGCTTCGCGTGAAACGGTACGTCGGTTTATCCATGCACGTAGCACGAATGAGATTGTTTTTACCCGAGGTACGACGGAAAGCATCAATCTGGTTGCTTCCACTTTTGCCGACAGTCAGATGCAGGCAGGAGACGAAGTGATTGTTTCCGTCATGGAGCATCATAGTAATATCGTATCTTGGCAGTTGCAGGCAGCCCGCAAGGGAATTGTGCTGAAGGTTATTCCGATGAACGATCGGGGTGAACTCTTGTTGGACGAATATGAGAAATTGTTCTCGCCGCGTACCCGTATCGTGTCGGTGACCCATGTTTCTAATGTGTTGGGAACAATAAATCCGGTAAACCGTTTGATTGAAATAGCCCATGCGCATGGAGTGCCTATTCTGATAGATGGAGCACAGAGCATTCCTCACCTTCCGGTGGACGTGCAGGCATTGGATGCCGACTTCTATGTATTTAGCGGACATAAGGTGTATGGCCCTACAGGCATTGGTGTGCTTTATGGGAAGGAAAATTGGCTTGAAAAGTTACCTCCATATCAAGGGGGTGGGGAGATGATAAAGAATGTAAGTTTTGAGAAAACTACATTCAATGAATTGCCTTTTAAGTTCGAAGCAGGTACCCCCGATTACATTGGCAGCACGGCATTGGCGAAAGCGTTGGATTATGTTTCGGCTATTGGCATGGAAAATATCGAAGCATACGAACATGAACTTACCGTATATGCGATGCAGCACCTGAAAGAAATTCCGGGAATGCGTATCTTTGGCGAAGCAGAACGGAAAAGTTCGGTCATTTCATTTTTAGTCGGGGATATCCATCATTTCGATATGGGGACATTGCTTGACCGGTTGGGGATTGCTGTACGTACGGGTCATCATTGTGCCGAACCTTTGATGCACCGGATGGGAATAGAAGGTACTGTTCGTGCATCGTTCGCCTTATACAATACGAAAGAGGAAATCGACCAGCTTGTCGCAGGCATCGGGCGTGTGGCAAAGATGTTTTTATAGTGAGCAGAAAAAAGTTACTAAGAACGGAACGCTAAAATCGACCACAAACCCATGGAAAACGGATACAACGACAAATGGCTGTCCGGCAA
>ULRH01042176.1_pt1 | contig 20250 bp, 15 predicted proteins | sample 1955271 | NCBI WGS metagenome assembly ULRH01 (sample SAMEA4835677, study PRJEB28245) | human gut metagenome | biome: gut microbiome; material: fecal sample | place: Denmark | collected 2008 | reverse complement strand
CTGATTAACAGTCAGATGCTCTAACCGACTGAGCTACTGAAGAGTGTTTTTCTTAATTGCGTGGCAAAGGTAGTAGGTTATTTTGAATTATGCAACAACTTTGGCAAAAAAATGTGGTAACAAGAGCGTTTTTCTTGATTTTACCGGTAAAAAAGGATTTGAAGAGCCTCAACAACTAAGTAAAGTTAAATGTTTCCTTTGTTCTGTAATTTGAAACGGAATAATGTGTTTCTTTGTATCTCATAATTTATAAAGGACGATTTATGAAGGTGAAAAGAATACTTTTGAGCGTATGTGTGGTGTTGATGGGATTGGGCTTTTCCAGCTTTACCGATAAAGAAGATGACCGTAATTTTCAGATAGCGAAAAATTTGGATATCCTGAATTCCATCTTTAAAGAACTCGACTTGTTTTATGTCGATACGCTTGATGTGGAAAAAGTGATTCAGAACGGTGTGAATGGGATGTTGGCGCTGACCGACCCCTATACGGAGTATTATCCCGAAGAAGAAGTGAGCAGCCTAAAGGAAATGATTACCGGCAAGTATGGAGGCATCGGGGCGGTTATCCGTTATTATGAGAAGAAAGACCGCATCGCCATTATCGAACCGATTGAAGGTATGCCGGCGGCAGAGGCCGGAGTGAAGGCGGGTGACATTATCCTTTCGGTAGGAGGAAAAGAGATGACGCGGGGCGACTTGAAGCCGCAGGATTTTTCTTCGAAGGTGAGCGACGCGTTGCGTGGCGAGCCGGGCACTTCGTTTGTCTTGAAGGTGCTCCGCCCGTTGAAGAACGACAGTACGGTGATGGAATTTAAAGTTACCCGCAAGAATATCCGCAACAACCCGGTGCCTTATTACGGCATGGTGCAGGACAGCGTCGGTTATCTGACGCTTTCCAGTTTTACCGATAATTGCGCCAAGGACGTAAAGAAAGCCTTCATCGAGCTGAAAGACAAAGGCGCGAAAGCATTGATATTTGATGTGCGCGACAATGGTGGAGGCTCGTTGCAGGAAGCGGTAGACATCATCAATCTGTTTGTGCCGAAAGGCAAAGAGATAGTGGTGACCAAAGGAAAGCTCCGTCAGGCGGCAGGCTCGTTTAAGACGACAAGCGAACCGATTGATACACAGATACCGCTTGTCGTGCTGGTGAACGGCAATACGGCTTCGGCGTCCGAAATCTTAAGCGGGGCATTGCAGGATTTAGACCGTGCGGTGGTTATCGGTACGCGTACTTACGGGAAAGGGCTGGTACAGACAACCCGCCAGTTGCCTTATAACGGTACGCTGAAAGTTACGACTTCGAAATACTACATTCCCAGCGGACGTTGCATCCAGGCGATAGATTACGCCAAGAAGAATGCCGATGGTTCGGTGGCACGCATTCCCGATAGTTTGACCCATGTGTTTCATACGGCGGCGGGGCGTGAGGTGCGCGATGGGGGAGGCATCCGTCCTGATATTGAGGTGAAAGGAGACAAGTTCCCTAATATCTTGTTTTATCTGGTAAACGATGACTTGATATTCGATTACGCCACTCAATATTGTTTGGATCATCCGGTGCCGGTTTCCGTTGATTCGTTGCGCATTACGGATGCCGATTATGCCGGTTTCAAGAAATTGGTAAAAGAAGCCGGCTTTACATACGACCGTCAGAGTGAACAACTGCTGAAGACCTTGAAGGAGGTGGCGGAATTCGAAGGCTATATGGAAGGTGCCGCGGAAGAGTTTAAGGCACTCGAACAGAAGCTGAACCATAATCTTGACCGCGACTTGGATTATTTCGCCAAGCCGATAAAGGAACAGCTAGCCGAGGAGATAGCTACCCGTTATTTCTATCAGCGGGGAGCCGTGATGCAACGCTTGAAGGATGATGCCGACTTGAAGAAAGCCATAGAGGTATTGGCTTCACCTGCAGCGTACCGGAAAATTCTTTCGGTTTCGGAGGCAGATTGAGAATTTGTAAATTTTTTACTTATGTTTATATGATAATAGCAAAAAGTTTGCTACTTTTGTGGGCGATAAATTAGTAATCACATCAAGTTAATTATCATGGAAAACGAAAATAAGAACAATCCGGATCAGTTGCAAATCGAATTGAAGGAGGAAGTGGCTCAAGGTACGTATGCTAATCTGGCTATCATTACTCATTCTACTTCCGAGTTTATCCTCGATTTTGTACGTATCATGCCGGGACTTCCGAAAGCTGGCGTACAGTCGCGCATTGTGATGACGCCCGAAAACGCCAAACGGCTTATGTTTGCTTTACAAGACAATATTGTGAAGTATGAAAAGAATTTCGGAACAATCCAAATGCCTGAACAGCAACGGAACAGCAAGACTTTTGTACCACCTTTGAGTGATTTCAAGGGTGAGGCGTAAAAGTGTCAGCGCACTTAGAACTTAGATACAAATCCGGCCCGAACCAGTGAGCTTTAATAGCTTTACTTGGTTTGTGGCCGTTTTTTTTGATGGTTAAGGACCTGTATTCAGATAAAAATCCTTGGACATATCATCTCGACATATCCAAGGATACACGTTTTAGTAACCTATTTTAGAAATTAATGAAAAGCCTTCTTCTTTTTCTGTATAAGCTTTAAGTAGTAAATTAATGGAAAATCTGTTTATTTATTGGGTCACCCCCTCGGTAGTCATCTGAATGCGCTTGATAGTACCGTCTTCGTTATAGAAAAGCCGGTCGATGCATACTGCGCGGCGGAAACCGCAACCGTCGGGGTTGATACTTCCGTTGTGATAGATGAAATACGATTGTCCCTTAAAGTCGATGATAGCCTGATGGTTGGTATTCGAGTTACCCGCTATTTCGTTTAAGATTCCTTTGTACTCCCACGGACCGTTGATGTTGCGGCTCATGGCGTAACAAATCTTTTCGGGGAATTCGGACGCGAACGACAGGTAATACCAGCCGTTATGTTTATGTATCCAAGGTGCTTCGGTGAAGCGAGGCAATTGGACAGGCATAATCGGACCGTCTAATTCAATCATGTTTTCTTTCAGCTTTGCGTAATAGCATTGCGTATTGCCCCAAAAGAGGTAGGCTTGTCCGTCATCGTCTATGTAGACGGTGGGATCGATGTCGTCCCAGCGGATGGAGGTGTATTCGGTAGTCATATCATTGGTGATGAGTGCCGAACCACGTGCGTCTTTAAACGGGCCAAGAGGCGAGTCGCCTACGGCTACACCGATAGACTTGCCGGGGATAGTGGCATGTTCTACAGTCACATACCAATAGAACTTTCCGTTGCGCTCGATGACCTGGCTTGCCCACGCTTCGCCTTTTGCCCACTTGAAATCTTTCGCTTTCAGGGTATAAGCGTGTTCGGTGAATGTTTTCATGTCGGTGGTCGACAGGATGCACCATTCATTCATCAGGTAATATTGTCCGGGGGGCGGGCATTCGTCGTGTCCCGCATAAATATATAAGGTTCCGTCATGAACCAATGCGGCAGGATCGCCTAAATATTTATAGCTTACAATCGGGTTTCCCGAGGCTACGAATGTCGTGTCTTTGGGGGCGGCAACGCTTGAAAGGCTACCAAGGCACAGCATACCTGTTAAAAGTGCTGCATGGATTCGTGGATATCTGCTTCTCATATTTTTTATAAAGTTTGAAATGATAACTGGTATTACAAAGATAGAAATGTCTTTTGGTCTTCGGGTGGATATTTATTCTTTTCGGGTGGACGTTTGGCGAATGTTGGAATAAATTGATGCAAGATTTGTGGGGCTGGAAGCAGGAGGAGGATTTTTAGTCTTTTTCAGGTGGATTTTGAACTTTATTTACTTATTTTCTGTTTGGCTATTTGTCTCCGTTAGTGGAAATCTGTAAATTTGTGCATTGTATTTTGAAGATAAATCAGACGAAATTCCGCTTATAATATGGAGACACAACGTTGGGTATGGCTTTTGTTGGCCTATATCATTTTAGGAGTTTTTCCTGCAGTTTCGCACGATAGAGGAGAAAATTATTTGTTTACACACTTGACGATGGACGATGGTTTGCCCGAAAATTATGTGGAAGACCTGATGAAAGACAGCCGTGGGTTCTTATGGGTATCTACGGGCGGAAATGGTGTGACGCGTTATGATGGTTACGATTTCATGACTTTTAATGCATTTACAGGAGATGTCCGGTTGAAGAACAATGTGGTGGTGAAGATGTGTGAAGACCGCTTTGGGCGCATCTGGATAGCGGGTGCCCAGGGCATCGACTTGCTTGACGTGCAAAGCCTCAAGCCGGTCGGCTTGCAGCGGTTGGGGGATAAATTCACTTCCGGTATATTCCGTTCGGTAGCTTTTGTTTATTGTTCTTCGGCAGGCAATATGTGGATTGGTGCGGACGGGGCACTTTACAAGGTGTCTTTTTTAGGAGACGGTAAAGTAAAGGAGATTGTCCGGATATGCGATTTGTATTTGTATAACCGCAGCCTGGCATTTTGTGAAACCGATGGCTATATTTGGTTTGATTATCTGGGTACGTTGTCGGTTATCAAGGAAAATGTGGTTGTGCCGCAGAAGCCTGTGCCGGTTTTTTCCGGGACGGTCATCCCTGAGGGTTGCGTGATGCAGTGTCTTTTCCCTTGGCAAAATGATTTATGGATTGGTACTAACAACGGATTGTATCGGTACAATGTCAGTACGCGTACTTTGAAGGCTTATTTTACCGATGAGCGCGATTTGTTTTCCTTGTCGCAGAATTATATTACCGACATTAATCTGGCTCCGGACGGGACGTTGGTGGTAGGTACCTTGAAAGGATTGAATTTATACAATGCTGTAACCGATAATTTTATACGCATCCAGCAGTCGGAGTCAAGCGGAGGTGGCGGATTGAATTGCAATTTCATCAATTGCCTGCTTGCCGATGAAGATATGCTTTGGATAGGGACGGAAGTGGGAGGATTGAATAAGATGTTCATCTCTCGGTTGCAGATACAAAACCATCTGCATTCGACGGAAGACCCTGGCAGCCTTTCGGGCAATTTGGTGAATGCCGTCTTGGAAGAGCCGGATGGCGCGCTGTGGGTAGGAACCGTCGAGGAAGGGTTGAATCTCCGTCGGGCAGGCAAGCAAGACTTTGAACATTACACCACTGCCGCTCCTGCGCGTTTGAGCCATAATTCGGTAAGTGCGTTGGCTTCTGACGGGAAAGGCCGCATCTATGTCGGTACATGGGGTGGCGGGCTTGGATGGATGAACGGAAGCAATTCGCCCGATAAAGCGTTTCATCCTATTTTGTCCGCAAAGAAACCCGGACTGTCCCAAGCGTTTGTCAGTGTGCTGCTTTACGACCGGCTGAACGATTTGCTGTGGATAGGTACGAATGATGACATACAGGCGTACGATCCGGCAACAGGAAAGGTGTTCGACCCGTTCCGAGGCAAGCGTCGTGGGAGTGTATATGGCTCGTTGGGAGGTTGTATAACCGGTGACGGGATTTTGTGGATGGGGACTACGGCAGGATTGTACCGGGTAGACTTGCATACATATAAGAATGATTCAATGGATTATGCGTTATACGACCATAAGTTGGATAATCCGGCTGAAAAGGTACCCGAACGAATTACTTCTATCTCGTCTGGTAAGGATGGTTGCGTATGGGTCGCAACAAACGGAAACGGCTTTTATCGGGTGACGAAAACAGACGAAGGTTATCATTTCAAGGCATATCGGACTAAGGATGGTTTGATAAACAACAGTGTAATCGGTGTGTGGGAGGATAAAGACGGTTATGTGTGGCTGACCACAAACAACGGTTTGTCGTGCTTCAACCCGAAAGATGGCTCGTTCCAGAATTATACGAAACACGACGGCCTGCTCAGCAATCAGTTTTATTGGAATGCTATCGGAGGGTCGAAAGACGGTGACGTGTATGTGGGCAGCACGAATGGTTTTTCGGAAATCCGTATCGTGCCTCGTGCCGAAGTAGACAAAACTTATCCGCTGGCATTTACCGGCGTGTCTTGTTTCGACTATCCTCTTCCGTTCTCAGATAATCAGGTGTGTATTCACGAACGCGATAAACGGTTGACGATTAGTTTCGCTTCGTTGGATTATAATCCTTCCGCGTTGGCATGTTATTCGTATCGGTTGAAAGGTTTCGATGACAAGTGGATTACGATGCCTGCCAATCAGCATACCGTGTCGTATACCAATTTGCGTCCGGGAAAATATGTGTTCGAGTTGCGCTATGCTTCGGATGGGAAAAATTTCAACTCTTCCGCCCAAGTATTGGCTATCGAGGTTACACCTTATTTTTATAAGACCGTCTGGTTCGATTTATTGGTGGTGCTGGTGCTGATAGCTGCCATTTATTGGCGTTTCCATGCCATGAAACGCCAGCAGAAATTGTTGCATAGCATGGTAGAAGAACGCACACGGAAGTTGGAAGAACAGAAACAGCTTTTGTCTGGTCAGAAGGAAGAACTTTCGCGCCAGAACAGGTTGTTGAAGGAGTCGAACGAAAAGATTACCAGCCAAAAGAACAAGATACTGGAAATGTCGCGCAAAGTGGAAGAACTGACTGTCGACAAACTGGCTTTCTTTACCAACATTACGCACGAGTTCCGTACGCCTCTTACGCTGATAGTCGGTCCGATAGAACGGGCGCTTAAGCTAAGTTACAATCCGCAGGTTATCGAGCAGCTTCGGTTGGTAGACCGGAATTCGAAATACTTGTTGTCGTTGATTAACCAATTGATGGACTTCCGTAAAGTGGAAGAAGGGCGCATGAGGATTATCCCTAATTACGGCAATCTGCGCCGTTTCCTGGATGAATTCATTCCCTCGTTTGCCGATTATTCTCAGGCTCGCGACATTGATTTCCGTTGTTATGTCCGTTTGCAGAATCCGTTTATGATGTATGCCGAAGATGCCTTGCGCAAGCTCTTGACCAATCTCATCAGCAATGCCCTGAAGTTTACGCCGAAGGGTGGGAGCGTATCGGTTTATATAGCTGTGCTGAAAGCGGATGACGGCGAGAAGCTTTTCCTGTCGGTCCACGATACGGGTAAGGGGATTCCCGAAGAAGACATCGACCGCATTTTCAACCGTTTTTACCAGGCGGATAACCAAGACCAGGCATCAGTTAGCGGACAGAGTGGGACAGGTATCGGGTTGTATCTTTGCCGTAAGCTGGTAAATATGCTGTCGGGAAAGATTGGGGCGAAAAACAATGCGTCGGGTGGCTCTACTTTCTATGCCCTGCTGCCTGTGGTGCGGGGCGCGGACAAGGAGAACGTTCAGGAGGTGACCGAAGAAATCCGCCCGGAACTGTTGCGTAACAGCAAGATGACCATGCTGGTGGTAGAAGACAACAAGGACATGCGTGATTATACCCGCTCTATCTTGCGTGAGTATTATAATGTATTGGAGGCTGCCGACGGAGAGGAAGCGCTTCGGACGCTGAAAACTTACAATGTAGATTTTATTATCAGCGACCTGATGATGCCCGTGATGGATGGGGTGGAGCTGTTGCGTCGGGTGCGGAGCGATTTTTCCATTTCCCACATACCTTTCCTGATGCTTACCGCCAAGACTTCGGACGAAGCCCGGCTGGACAGTTATAAGATGGGAGTAGATGCTTATCTGCTGAAGCCTTTCGATGAGAATATGTTGCTGGCTCGCATTGCCAGCATTTTAGAGAACCGCCGCCGTTTCCAGCAACGTTTTTCCATTGATATGAATACCGATTCGTTGGAATTGCCGGAAGAGAATTCGGGTGATAAGAAGTTTCTGGAAAGAGCCATGCGGGTAGTGAAAGAAAATTATAAGAATCCGGACTTTGAGGTAGGGGATTTCATCAATGAGATGGGAATCAGCAAGAGTCTGCTTAATAAGAAGATGCAGTGCCTGACCGGCCAGTCTGCAGGACAATTCATACGGAATTACCGTCTGAACCTGGCGCGTGAACTGTTGTTGAAAAATAAAGTGAACCGTACGATGAATATTTCAGAAATAGCTTATGCCGTAGGTTTTAATGACCCGAAATATTTTACCCGCTGTTTCACGAAACATTTCAATGTTACGCCGAGTAGCCTGATGGAGGGGTGATTGGGGATAGACTCTCCACCTGAAAGATACGTTTGTCCACCTTGTTTTGTTTTTGTTTTTGCAACTTTGCAATATGCTGACAAGCAGTGAGTATAATTTTTATTTAGATAAAAAACTACAAGCGTATGAAGAAAGTTGTTTTATTGACCATGTTCTTAGGTATAGGATGGGGGGGCTTCGCCCAACAGCCACAGACTACCGACAGTCCGTTGGTGCACGACCCGGTAATGGCGAAGCAAGGTGATACTTATTATTTGTTCGCTACGGGCGAAGGAGTGTCTGTCATGTCTTCTAAGGATTTGAAGACATGGAAGTTTGAGAAACCCGTGTTTGCCGAAGCTCCTCAATGGGCGGTGGAAGCTGTAAAGGGGTATAAGGGACATACATGGGCACCCGATATCATTTACCATAACGGGCAGTACCATCTGTTTTATTCTTGTTCGGCTTTTGCAAAAAACACCTCGGTTATCGGACACGCGACGAATCCCACCCTCGACCCTGCCGACCCGGATTTTAAGTGGACCGACCACGGAAAAATAATCCAGTCGGTACCCAACCGGGATATGTGGAATGCTATCGACCCTAATATCATCATCGACGACGACGGTACGCCATGGATGAGCTTCGGCTCATTTTGGGATGGTATTAAAATGGTGAAGCTTACTGATGACCTGATGCAGGTGGCACAGCCTGAAGAGTGGCATTCGCTTTGCAGCCGTCCGCGTTCGTTCGGGCTGGATGATAAAGATCCGGGTGATGGAGCTGTAGAAGCTCCGTTTATCATGAAGCACGGAGACTATTACTATCTTTTCGTTTCATTTGATTATTGTTGCCGGGGGAAAGATAGTAATTATAAAGTCGTGGTAGGACGCTCGAAGTCGGTTGTCGGACCCTATGCCGACAAAGAAGGGAAACCGATGGCAAAAGGAGGCGGAACGCTGGTGATAGAAGGAAACGAAGCGTATGCCGGTATCGGACATAACGCAGCTTATCACATCGACGGAAAAGATTATTTCTTATGCCATGCTTATTCGATTGCGGAAGATGGAGCCCCGAAATTGTTTATACGCGAAATGACATGGACAGCTGACGGATGGCCTGTAGTCAATTATTAAATGAAGAATGAAGAATGATGAATGAAGAATCGCTTCGCCCGCATGGAAATTCTTCATTCTTCATTCTTCGTTTTTCATTCTTCATTCCTGCTAATCAGTTCCAGCAGTTTCTCTACCGCCTGCTCTTCGGGGATATTCTTCTCGATACATTCTTTTTTCTTATAAAGGCTGATTTTGCCTCGTCCGGCACCTACATAGCCATAGTCGGCGTCCGCCATTTCGCCCGGACCGTTTACGATGCAGCCCATGATGCCTATCTTCAAGCCTTTCAGGTGCGAGGTCGCGGCCTTGATGCGGGCGATGGTTGCTTCGAGGTCGTAGAGCGTACGTCCGCATCCCGGGCAGGAGATGTATTCGGTTTTCGAAGTACGCAGGCGTCCGGCTTGCAGGATGCCGAATGCGGTTTCGTCTGATTTCAAGTCGGAGATAGCATCACCGTCGTTATAAAGCAAGATGCCGTCGCAGAACCCGTCGATGAGTAAAGCGCCCATATCCGTAGCGGCTTTCAACTGGAAATCTTCCAGACTGGTTTCCTTATAGTACTGGAAGAACACCAATGGGTTTTTCAGCCCTAATGCCATCAGTTGGTGGGCTAAGCCGCGGAATTCGCCCAAGCGGTTCACATGGTTGCTCTGTGCGATGATGACGGTTTCCGGATGGCGGCGCAGGCAGGCGATTGCTTCTTCGTCCAACGTCAGATAGGTAAGGAAAAGGAATTTCCGTTCTGCCTGGCTGAAATGAAGCTCAATCAGTTGTTTGTGGCTGAATGCCGGATACGTGCCTTCGCTTCCGTCCCAGCGGTTAGCGTCTACGATGTAGCCGATGCCCGGCTGGCGTTCTTCGGGCAAGGTCTGCCCGCAATAGATATAGTCCGGACGGAATTGTCCGCTTGTCTCCATATTCCCGTTGAGGCGTGCCGAAATGACTACGGGCACTTGTTCTCCTCCGATGTTTCCCACGGGTGTAGTAGCACGGCGCGCAGGGTCGGTGTAGCAAAAGCCTTCCGCTTCCGTCCCGGGTATGTAGACATGGCCGTTCCGCTTGGCGACGTAGTCCACCAATTTGCGTGCAACGGGTATTTCGGCTTCAGGAGCTTCTGTAAGCGAGACACGGATGGTGTCGCCCAGTCCGTCGCATAGCAGGGCTCCGATGCCCAATGCCGACTTGATGCGCCCGTCTTCCCCGTCACCCGCTTCTGTCACGCCTAAATGAAGCGGGAACGCCATGCCTTCTTTTTCCATTTGCGCCACCAGCAAGCGGACCGTTTTCACCATAATGACGGTATTCGATGCCTTGATGGAAATGACCACGTCCGTGAATTGTTCTTCCACGCAGATGCGCAGGAACTCCATGCACGATTCCACCATGCCTGCCGGTGTATCGCCGTAGCGCGACATGATACGGTCGGACAGCGAGCCGTGGTTTACCCCGATGCGTATGGCGGTATGGTTTTCCTTGCAGATGTCCAGGAAAGGGACCAGCCGTTCGCGTATCTTTTGTATCTCTTTGGCGTATTCTTCATCCGTATACTCCAGCTTCTTGAAGGTACGTGCGGCATCGGTATAGTTGCCCGGGTTGATGCGTACCCCTTCGGCATAAAGTGCTGCCACTTCCGCCACTTTCGGATTGAAGTGGACGTCAGCAATCAGCGGTGTGCCGTAGCCTTTCGAGCGCAAGCCGATGTTGATGTTCTTCAGGTTCTCGGCCTCACGTGTGCCTTGGGTGGTGAGGCGCACATATTCGCCTCCAGCTTCAATGATGCGGATGGCTTGTTCTACACAGGCTTCGGTATCGGTGGTAGGCGTGTTGGTCATGCTTTGCACCCGGATGGGGTTAGTGCCTCCCATAGGTGTGCCGCCTACATATACTTCGCTTGCCTCGCGGCGTGAATAGTTGAAATAATCCATGTCCTCTGTGGTGAATATAAAAAATGTATTTTAGTTCACTTTATACTCGTATTTCACCTCTTTCAGGTCTTGGTTGGCTTTCACGATTTTGTTCTTCAAGCCTTCTTTGTAGGCGGCAAATTTCTTTGCCAGTTCTTCATCGGCAAGTGAAAGCATCTGCACGGCAAGGATAGCGGCATTCATGGCTCCGTTGATGGCAACCGTAGCCACAGGGATGCCGGGAGGCATTTGGATAATGGAATACAGAGCGTCTACTCCGTCAAGCGTGGAGCCTTTGATAGGAATGCCGATAACGGGCAATGTGGTATTGGCGGCAATGACCCCCGGCAATGCGGCCGCCATGCCGGCTCCGGCAATAATGACTTTCAGGCCTCTTCCTGCTGCTTCCTTGGCAAATTTCTCCACTTCGGCGGGCGTGCGGTGAGCGGAAAGTGCGTTCATTTCGAACGGTATTTGCATCTCGTTGAGCAGGGCTGCCGCTTTTTCCATAACGGGAAGGTCGGAAGTGCTTCCCATGATAATGCTTACAATTGGTTTCATGTCGTTTGTTTTTTGAGGAGTTAAGAAGTTAAGGAGTTAAGAAGTTAAAGAGGTTCGTTTTCATCAACCTGACTATTGGCTTTAACTCCTAACGGAGCGCAGCGGAGTGATAACTCATTTAACTCCTTAACTCCTTTATTAAATTATTCATTAATCAGCTGTTTGTATGCATCCGCATCCAGCAGGCTGTCCATTTCCGACGGGTCTGTCGGTTTGATTTTCACCAGCCAGCCTTTGCCGTACGGGTCTTGGTTCACCAGTTCCGGATGCTCTTCCAGTTCCGGGTTTACTTCCAGCACCTCTCCGCCTATTGGGAGGAAAAGGTCGGAAACGGTTTTCACTACCTCTATGGTGCCGAACACTTCGCCTTTGTCCAGCGTCTCGCCTTCGGTGGTGATGTCCACAAAGACGATGTCACCCAATTGGTCTTGTGCGTAATCGGTAATGCCTACATAGGCTTCTTCACCTTCCAGGCGAATCCATTCGTGTTCGTTCGTGTACTTTACATTCGTAGGGAAATTCATAATTCGAGATTTTAAAGGTTTATATTTCCTGCAAATGTACGAATTTTAATGAAGAATGCAGAATGAGGGGAAAGAATTTCTTTATAGCAAAACAAAAATGAATGTCCGCAATGAGCCAATGTAGGTTAATTGGGCAAAATGCGGACATTCATTAAAATAATTGTCAATTGCTTACATGCACGAAGCGACTCCCAGCGAGGTTCCGATAGCGGTCAGAACCGTAATCAAAGTCTGAATGATAATTCCCCAAATGTTTTTCTTTTTCATGTAATTAATAGTTAATAGTTTTTTTATCGAACACAGAGACACGGAGGCACAGAGTTTTTATTTTTATCGAACGCAGAGACGCAGAAGCGCAGAGTTTATTTTTTTGAGAGAGCAAAGGACGCGAAAGCGAGGCGGTGTTGGCTCCGTGTCTTTTGCCTTCTCTAATTATTCCTCTGCGCCTTTGCGCCTCTGCGTTCAGAATAGAAAAAACTCTCCGTGTCTCTGTGCCTCTGTGTTCAATAAAAAGAAAATCACACGCCCGTTCCGGCATCCGATGCGGACGGCTTGCGTTTCGCCGCTTCCAAATTGACGGTAGCCTCGCCCGCCTTCTCGGCCTTCAGCGTAGCCGCCTGCGCCACGCGGCTCGCTACGGGGTTGAACTGCGCCCGGCTCATCAGGTCGGCAAAGTCCGAACCGGGAGTGAAAATCACGTTGATGCCCGTGATGTTCGCCGTCGTGAATTCCGCCAGCGAATCCGCGCCCTTCGACGAGAGCGAAATCCAGAAGTCGCCCAGCGCGCCCAGCTGCACCTTGTTGCCGTTGAGCAGCATCTCCACCAGGCACTCGCACATGTCGAGCACCACGCCCTGCACCGTGCCGCGCGAGAACACTCCGTTGTGGTCGGCAATGTGTTTCACAAACTTGTCGAAGGTCATCGACTCTTTCATCTGGGCCTTTCCGTAGGCTTTCTCCGGCGCTTCCGCATCCATCGGGTTCGCCATCAAGTAAACCGAATAGTCAATCATAGTAGTTTAGTTTTTGTGTTACATTGCAAAGGTACCGCTTCTTTTTCACGTGACAATGGATTCTGAACGAGTGAATGTAAAAATCTGTTAACGAAAATGGGATTATTTTGCATATTTACGCGTAACCTTTTATATATCAGCAACTAACAGACTTGTACGATGCAAAAAAACCGGCACGCATCCCTGCGGACCGGTTCCGAGATTACTAATTTAAGTAAAATGTGTGCAGGGACGCTTCCCCGCGGTTTTGATAGAGATATAATGTGCTGTCTTCGTTATCGGTCGGCGATAGGGCGTACGGGGCGTGCCATGGTCTTCGTGCCCACAAATCCGTATGAATAAACTTCCAGCCCCGAAGGATGGTCTTTACGTATGACAAGCGTATAGGCGGATGTGTTTTGGGTTTTAATGGGCACGCACGTCCAGTAATACACGCCATACAGTGACCATAATCCTCCTATCTCAGCTTTTTTAGTACCGTATTCCTCGTAAACTGGCAATCCTGAGATGTCCGCGCGTTGTCCGGTAGCGGTCAAGGGGATTTCGTATCCTTGCTTGTTGGCTTGAGGGTAAACCCGGTATTTATTGTGTACGTTATCTCCAAACACATACCCGTTAAGCACACCTGTCGTACCGTTATTCCCGTCTCCTGTATTGCCGTTTACAAAAATGGCAAAGGCACGCGGCATAGGCACTTTAAAGCCTCTGGGCGAAGGGTCGTATATGGTTTTTACGGAAGTGGTAGACTCTAACGTACCGCCATCGGCATCGGCGTTCCACAGCGTAGGGGTATGGTCGCCGTTCCAGTCGGCACCGCCGGTTGTCCCGCGGGTATAAAACACGTTGGGATGCTGTATGGCGTCTCCGATGGTCGTAGGCCCTGTCTCATACCGGTACACGTAATCCGGATCGCCTGTTTCGTGCAACCGGTAGTCTTCATATCGGTACGAATCCCAATTCTTTAAAGCCACCAGCGGGTCTTTACGCCCCCATTGGTAGTAGGTGGAGCCTACATCTTTATAGTCGAATGTTTCGCCTTCCTGCCTTACTATCAGCTCGGCGGTCTTGCCCGAACCGACTTGGGTGAAAGGGAAGGTCAGGTCACGCTGGTTGTAATAAACCTTTTTTCCGTCTACCCAGCCCAGGTTGCATTGCATCAGCTCGTACGTATTAGAGCTGACGAATAAATCCTGCAACGTGTGCCTCACCGTATAAACGGGGCGTTCCGTCACCCAGATGTGCCAGCTCCACATAATTCGGTTGCTGGCGTCGCGTACCGCCAGTACGGCGTTGGCCTGTTGCATATAGTTGGAGTCGATGGTGAACACCAGGTTTTGCTTACCCGCGTCCAGGTGGATGTCTTTGAACATGAAGAACCCGTCGCTCCATACCAGTACGGCGTTGTCGGCATCGGTGATGCGGGAGCTGCTTATCGTGCGGTTCAGGTAATCTTTAAACTTCCCGCCCTGGTAAGCGGCACTGTTCTCACTTCCGTTTTTTATGGCATTTCCATATACCAAAGGCAGCTGGTACGTCCCTGCCGCGCTTACTACATAACAATTCGCCGTGGTCTGGTCAATGGTGACTCCGTTCTCATCGTGGGTGGAAAGGTCGTAAGGACTGTCCGCGCTTCCCCGCTGAGTATTCCCTTTCAATGTCAGGTCTCCGTCCCAGGTGGTTCTCAGGGTGGTAGTCGTCACTTCAATGGGGTACGATTTGGTTTCCGAAGGATTCTCATCCTGATAAGTGAAGTCCAAAAGTATATCTTTCAATGTCGTTTCTACCTCCCCCTTCTCTGGGTCGGTTTCCGAAAAGCTTGGATACTCCGCATTCCATGCCACGGCTTGCCTGATGCTGGGGTCTCCCTTGCGCTGGCGGTAGCTCGTCACGGTGTACTGTGCCTGCGTTTCGCCGAGGGGAAGCGTGATGGAGGGAGTCACTTCGAACACGTATTCCCAGTTGATGGATTCGGTAGAAATCGCATAGGTGTAAATCTTGCCGGCTTCCCATGCCACGGTCTTTGCCAACGAACCGGTCAGCGTAAACGGTTCTCTACTTGCCGTTTCTACGAGCGTGACTTCCACCGTTACGCCCTCCAGCGTTTGCGGAATCATCATAAAGGTGGTTTCGGGACGTTGGTCGGTAATGGGCTGCTTGCCCGCCTGCTGTCCCGAAAGCTCAACGTCGAAGGTTTGGGAAAAAACGCGCTCATCCCCGCTGGTTTGCCAGTCGAACGTCCCTGTCCCGGCATCGTATGTACATGTGCCTTCGCCCTGCAAGCCTTTCAGGGTAATGGTTTTTATCGTGCTTCCGGTCACGTTGCTGGCTACAAACTTCACGCCGGCAAGGGCGTGCCCGAACTCAAGCGATACGGTACCGCCTTTCGATTCCGCTTTGCTGCATGCCGCATAGGCGAACAGGATGTCGGGCTGGGCTTCGGCGTCGGCGTCGGTGTTGCCTGTTCCGTCGGGTACGGTATAAGAAAAACTGATTTTTCCCTCCCCTGCCGATACATCCGTCACGTGGGCATTGCCGTACGGAGCCTGTGCATAGAAATCGAGGGTAAGGTCTTTATCGGCGGGCCAGTAGCGGGTTTCGTCGGGCGACCATATACCTCCCGATTCTTGGCTTATTTCTTCGTCCATAAACAATGCGCCGCCTTCTGCATAAGCCGTTATGCCGAAACTCCTGTATACCTCCTTGAAATTGGTTTCATCCACCGGTATGCCCCGTGTCGCGGGCTCTTGGTCCGGAGGAGTGGCAATGTTGTCCGTTATCGAAGCGTGAAGATAGAGCGTATCCCGTTTCCCTTCGCCCAGCAAGAGCAAGGGCGGTTCTTCCGCTTGCGGGCTACGGCTCGGCAGGCTGTCTGCGCTGTGGGTCGGGCTGGCGATGCCGAAGCTGATGGCATTGCTCGCCGCTCCCTTGCGGTTGATAAGTTCGTCTTCCGAGCAGGATGCCAGTGCAAGTGCCAGAACCGCCAGCATCCCCGTTTTCTGTAACAGGTCTTTTGTATTCATCATTCTGTTCCTCCGTAAAAATCTATAGCCCGTTGATAATTCCGGTTGACACGGGATAACCACGGCTTTTCTTCATTTGTATATTTGTCCAGTGACTGGGCAGGGACATTCAACCCCACCCAGTCTATAAAATTTGTTCAGTTCCTGAATGGATTATGCGCCTTTGCCCGGAATGCCTGATTCGATTTCTCCGCCATCAACGAGTTCAAAATCGTCAACGGTGATTTCAAACGTGATAGGCACAAGTACGGGGTCCGGGTCTTCCGGATCCGGATCCGGGTCGGGATCGGGGTCATACCCGCCATTGCCTTCGCCGAATACCAGCGTATAGACGTATTTCTTGCCTTGCTGCCAGTCGAACGCTACCGGGATGGCAAGCTCTTTGGTATTCCATGTGCCTTCTTTCAGTTCGCCCCACAGGCAGACATCATCGCCTTCCGCATAGTCCGTTCCAGCCACATTAAAGATAGCGCAGTCTACCAGGAGATAAGACCCGGTGTTTTTCTCTGCTCCAGGCAGAGGATTTGCTTCGGGATCCCATGCAGTCGTTGTTTGAGGCAAGAGCAGCATGGCGTTGCTGTTGTATTCCTTGTCTGTTTCGTTTGCCGTAGTCAAGGCTACAAGGGTGTTGTTGCCCCGAACAGGTATTTTATTGATGAAGTCTACGTCGTACTGTTCCTCTCCCTGTGTCAATGCCACCCAGGTTCCCCAATTGAGTCCGTCGGTGATGTCGCCAAACTCGCCGTCCTCGTACACGCCGTCTGCGTTTCCATCATGATCTTCAATGTTGGTTTCGGTATTTGCCGAAGGGAATGTAAACGTATTCGTCCCGCCCACATTCGCTACGCTCACGCCGGCTATTTCCACGTACAGGTTGGCGTTGGTGTTTTTGGCTTGGAACACGATTTGCGACAAAGCATGACGGAAGTTAAGGTTCACCGTCCCGTCGGCTTTTTTCTGGCCGGTCTTTACGGCGTAAAGCAGGTCTACCTGGTCTGCTACCGTTCCGTTTACCGCGAAGTTTTCAAACTTTGCCGTCGCCTTGCCTGCACCGTCTACCGACCATTTATACGAAGTTCCCGCGTTGACGTGTGCGTAAAAGTCTACCGGCGTTTCCGGCCAGTAGCGGGTGCCGCTTTCGTTGGTCCACTTTTCGTTCGAGCCGGTCACATGGTCTCCGTCGATGTACGTCTTGCCGTCGCTGATGGCCGACACGTAGAATCCGCCGGGCAGGTTCTTGTTGCAGTACACGTCCGCCGCCCTCGTTGCGCTGTTTGTCACCACATTGAAGGTGATTTCATCGCCATCGTGGTTGATGCCGATGGTTTCGTCTTGCGAGCACGATGCCATTGCCAACAGCCCCAATGCTCCTAACAAATAACTCTTTTTCATCTTTTTAAAAATTTAATTGATTAAACATGGCTTTTCGTTAAATCTTTATTTCTTCCTCTACTACTTCCCAGTCGTCTACGTCCACATCAAACCCGTGTCCGTTCTCGATGGGTTGCGGCAGGTCCAGTCCGTCAATGATGATATGCACATGGCGGAAATCGGGTGCTTCGTGCACCTGTGTGGTCACGTCCAGCTTCTCCGTATCCTTGTAGCAATACTTTGCCCCGTCGTCCATCACTACGTAAAACACCATCCGGTGCGGGTCGGGGTTGTCCGGATGATGGCCGAAGGTGTAAAAGCGTCCGGTCACCGTCGACACGCCGTCGGATACCGACTCGAAAGGCACCGTCACGCTCTCCGTCCCCAGTTCTTCCGAAGCGAATGCCAGTGTGCCTGCCATGCCCGATATCGTGCCGCACATTTGCACCATGTGTTTCAGGTTGCTGACGTTGCGCACCTCGTACGTATACGTGCACACCAGTTCGTGCGGATAAAGCGTGATGACGTATTCGTCGCGCTGCGTCCCTCCGTCTGCATCTTCCGCGCCGGATGGCAGGCAGCTGCAGCTCAGGCCTTCGTCTGTCACTTCCACTTCGGAAGCAGTGCATCCCCACATCATGTCAGGGCTTATCCGCACCGGTTCTTCTTCGCTCCCGTCCGCCCGGGGAGCATAGTTGGCGGCATTGCCGTATATCGGTTCCAGCGGATTGCCTTCGCGTGTGTAGACACCATGGGTGGCAAAATCGTCGGTGTTGTAGAATTCCACGATTTCCGTATCGTTGTTGTAGCATAAGGCAACGTACCTGCCCACCCTCAGCTGCACTTCTCCCCCCGCCGTGCCTGTAAAGTCGAAACGCTGCCCGTTCCCTCCTTCCAGCGGATAGAAGTAGACGCACATGCCGGCGGGCGATGCATCGGGCGCATCTCTCCAGTCGAACTCCACTCGGACGGTTTTCAGGTGCGGGTGCTGGTAGCACAGCTCCTTGTGCTCGCACGAAGCAAACAGAAGCAGGGCCGCCAGCAGATAGAATAACTTTTTCATCTTCTGCCTCCTTTCGTTATCTTGTTGACGTTGCCTTGTCCGAGCAGCCATACCAGCGAAACTTCCAGCCGGGTGGGGCCGAAATAGTGGCGTTGCTTGGTGGCCTGCCATACGTAACAATCGTCCATCGGTACATATTCATGATATTTTCCACCCATATAGCCGATGCCTATCGAAAAGTCGAGGTTCAGCCTCCGTGCCACGGGCAGCGCGTAGCCGTATTCGATGCCTCCCACGAAGTTGGCACGGTCGAACAGGCTTCCTCCCGGCTCACCGCCCATGTAGCCGCGCCCGCCGGTCTCGAAGTCGTAGGTCAGCACCTGTCCGTATACTCCGATGTGGTGCCCCGTAAGCGGTTTTTCTTCGGCTTTCTTGCCCAGCCATTTCCGCACCGTGACATCGCCTCCGTAGGCACGCCAATACCAGTGGATGCGGTCTTTCTTCCACCAGCCGTACATCCATCCGGCGCCGATGCTCCAGCCGTCTTTCAAGTAAAATTCCACACCTATGTTGGGGACAAGCGCGGCATCGTATAATAAATTGGTCTTAACAGCCATGTAGAACGGTTTTTGAGGCGGCACGGGGGTATAGGGGACTTCTGCCCGTTCGGGCATGGCAAGGGGCAGGGGTGTGATGAACGGTGCAGGAACAGGCGTCTTCAGCGGATTCCACACTTTCCGGTACCACAGGTGGAGGCGCGAGGCGCGTAGCTCGGGGAAAATCTGGCGATACATGTAGCGGTATGGCTTGCCGCCCGCCAGGCGGGCGAGCTTACCTACGTAATTGTCTTCAGCCCGTTCTCCCGATTGTGTTTTTTCGGCTACCTGGCGCAGAAAATCCAGCGTCTGCTCCCTGTAAGGCAGGTCTTCGTCTGCTTCTGCCAGCCGGAGCAGTCCCGTCCAGTCTCTTCCTATAAAGCGGAAAGTAGTCAGCGAGTCGGGCAATTCGCCATATTGCGCCAAGTACCCGAACAAAGTTTCCGCACGTTTCTCCGATAGTTTCCGGTTCAGCGGGATGCTGCCTTCGGGCGATGCGCCGCCTTCCACCAGAATCTTCCGCAAGATGTAGACCGAATCGGCATAGCTGGTGCTCAGGCTGTCGGCTATGCGCCCTAACGCAGCCCGGTTATTGCGGACAGACATGTCCAGCTCCGAGCGTCCCTGCCGGAAATAAATCCGTACCGAGTCCTGCACCTCCTGCGCCCCGACGTGCTGGAATGCAGGAAGCACAGACATGAAAAGCAGCATGATGCAACAATTTCTCCTCCACATGGTCGTTTCTTTTTGTCTTTTTTTAGTATCTTTTCTTAAATAAATCTTATTGCTTTGCAAATATGAAAATATTTTTCTAAAAAGGAAAGAATATATGTATTAAAAAAGTTTAACACGCATGGGATTACGCTGGACTTTCCGGTAAACGTAATTGTAAGGATTGTAATTGTAATTGTAATTATTGAAAATGAATGTCCGCTATTAGCCAATGTAGGGGCGGGGTTAGCCCGCCCGTATGCGCCCACGTGGATGTTTTTCGGGCAGGCAGACCCTGCCCCTACAAGTTATTGGGTAAAATGCGGATATTCATTTTTGTAATTATGCAGATTATTGTGGACACTTCTTAACTTC
>ULRH01033077.1_pt1 | contig 20782 bp, 20 predicted proteins | sample 1955271 | NCBI WGS metagenome assembly ULRH01 (sample SAMEA4835677, study PRJEB28245) | human gut metagenome | biome: gut microbiome; material: fecal sample | place: Denmark | collected 2008 | reverse complement strand
CTGGAGGAGCTGGCAGACGTAAAGACAGCAGTATCAGAAGCAGTCACCAACAGCATTCTCCATGGATATAACAATGGAGAAGGAGAGATTGAGATCGTCTGTGAGATCAAGGGACAGGACATCATGGTGGAGATTACGGATCATGGAGTTGGTATTCCGGATATTGAAAAGGCAATGGAGCCTTTGTATACCACAAAGCCGGAGTGGGAGCGTTCCGGTATGGGCTTTGCGTTTATGGAAGCATTTATGGACGAGCTGGAGGTATATTCGGAGGTGGGAAAGGGTACCCGCGTCAAGCTCAGCAAACATATTGGGGACAGAACATGAGAGTTGACGTGGAGGGTATCAAATGGATGCGATGGAATTATTAAAAAAAGCCCGTGCCGGCGATCGTCATGCAAGAGACCAAATGGTGGAGGAAAATGTAGGGCTTGTCTGGAATATCGTGAAACGATTTAATGGAAGAGGATATGATCCGGAGGATCTGTTTCAGATCGGTTGTATCGGGCTGATCAAGGCAATCGATCATTTTAACCTGGAATTCGACGTAAAGTTTAGTACATATGCTGTTCCGATGATCATGGGGGAGATCAAGCGGTTTATGCGGGATGACGGAATGATCAAGATCAGCCGTACCATGAAGGAAAACGGTTGGAAGGTAAAGCTGGCAGCGCAGCGGCTGGGGCAGGAGCTGGGGCGTCAGGCAACGGTGGATGAGATTGCGGCGGCAACAGAGCTGGAACCGGAAGAAATTGCTGTAGCGATCGAGGCAAACCGCGATGTGGACTCCATATACCGGCCGGTATATCAGCCGGAGGGCAAGGAGATTTATCTGATCGATCAGGTGGTGGCAGGTGAAAACGCCAGTGTCGGTTATGTGTCCCGGACTGCAGTGGTACGGGGGAACTCTGGGGAAGCTGACTCCGGTGTGGATGCCGAAAAAGAAAAGGTGATCAATCATGTCCTTTTGGAGCAGCTTCTGGGCACACTGGAAGAGAAGGAACGCAGGCTGATCACACTGCGTTATTATGAGGATAAGACACAGACCCAGGTGGCAGCGGAGCTGGGGATCAGTCAGGTTCAGGTCAGCCGCCTTGAAAAAAAGATACTGTTACGGCTGCGGCAGGAGGTGCGGTAGATGTAATTTGAAATAAAGATGTATAAAATTTCCATACGCAGGGAACAATTTACTGAAAAGAGAAAGGGGAAATGCACCATGAAGAAAAAAATGTGGTTTTATGTATTGGTGATCGGTGTTATGACCTTGAGTACTGTCTGTTATATTGCGATCATGCGTAATGCGAAAACAACTTATGCCAACGGCAAATTTGTAGAGCAGGAGGGGATTGACAATGAAGCCCGATATTATTTATTTAAAACTGGAACAGAATAGTCAGGTATCCCACAAAAAGGTTCTGCTTGAGGATGTGGCGGAGATTTTTACCGCAGACAATACGCTGCAAAAAGAGGTTGGAAAGCTGGTACTTTATACATTTCAGCAGGAAAAGGAACAAAAGCTCGTTTTCTCTGCCATGAAGGTGATCGCCCTGCTGCAGAAGCAGCGGCCGGAACTGCAGGTGGTAAATATCGGTGAAACGGATTTTATTGTAGAGTTTAAGGACACTCCCAAACCATCAAAATTAATAGAAGTATGTAAGGCAGTGCTGGTGAGTCTGATCATATTTTTTGGGGCGGGCTTTACCATTATGACATTTAATACGGATGTCAGTGTGGGAGATGTTTTTTCACTGTTTTATAAGCTGGTCATGGGAACGGAGCAGACCAAAGGAAGCATCATGGAAATCACTTACTGTATTGGAATCGCCATAGGGATCCTGGGTTTTTATAATCATTTTTCTGCCCGGAATGAGAGGGATGATCCGACACCTCTTCATTTGGAAATGAGAAATTATGAGCAGGAAATGAATAATGCCATGATCAAAAATGCATCGAGAGAAGGAAAGGAGATCTCATGATCTGGAAACAGGTTCTTTTGGGGGTGATCGGCTTTGCAGGAGGGATCAGTGTTGCCGGCGGTGTGTTTGCGTTTATTTCTATTTTGGAGATGCTGCCAAGACTGGCAAGTAAACTTCATACGGCGAATCGGGTGTATCATCTGGAAAACTGCATTTTCTGGGGAGGATTGACCGGAGCGGTATTGACGGTATTTGAAATATCCGTTCCGTTTGGAAGTGCAATGCTGGCAGTATTTGGATTATTTACCGGAATCTTTGTGGGATGTCTGGCAATGGCACTGGCGGAGACATTAAAGGTGATCCCGGTGCTGGTACAGAGAGTGAAGCTTGCCACAGGACTGCCCTTTGTAATATTGGCAATGGCACTGGGAAAAGCAGTCGCGTGTTTTTATCAGTTGTATTTCCGGATGCAGCATTAGAAGAATGGAGGAAAGCATATGAATCAGAAAAATAGTCCTCAGATTGAGGAAGTTTTGCAGGAAAAGGACAGCGAAAAACAGAAAGAAAAATATAATGAATATGTCAGTAACATCACGCCGAAAAGCAATCGTTTCTTAAACTGTGCAAAAGCGTTTCTGGTAGGAGGTACAATCTGTCTGCTGGGGGAGGGCTTTAACAGCTTCTATCAGTACCTTGGAAATGATAAGGAACTGGCAGGACTTTACACGACATTATCATTAATTCTGCTGAGTATCATCCTGACCGGTCTTAATATTTATCAGAAGCTGGGGCAGTTTGGCGGAGCCGGAAGTATCGTTCCGATTACGGGATTTGCCAATTCGGTGGTATCCCCGGCAATTGAATTCCAGGCAGAGGGACAGGTCTTTGGCATTGGCTGCAAGATTTTTACAATTGCCGGACCGGTGATCTTGTATGGGATATTCTGCAGCTGGGTTGTAGGAGTGATCTACTGGCTGGGGAGTATTATGTAAGGATAGAAGATTAAGAAACCCCTGCCGTTTGTTACCGGCACAGGTTTCTTCTTTTTCGGATAATATAATACATTTCATTTTCCATTGCCATCACCTTTTCCGGAGTAAAGCCTTCGTATTCACAACGCCACATAGTACCGGTACGGCCCATGCCGGTCTGGATCTCATCGAAGATCAGTGCCACACCTGTCTCATCACAGATCTTGCGAACCTCTGTCAGATATCCATTCGGAGGAATGATCACACCGGCCTCACCTTGAATTGGCTCCAGGATCACGCCGGCAGCCTTTTCGCCGACTGCCTGGAGATTCTCAATCGCCTTGCGGATATCCTCGGCAACACCATACTGTACATGCTGTACCATTGGAATATATGGGGTACGATATGTACTCTTACCACCCATAGAGATGGCACCCATTGATTTACCGTGGAAAGCACCAACTGTAGAAATGTACCATCTGCCGCCGGTAGCAATACGGGCAAGCTTTAAGGACATTTCAACAGATTCGGCCCCACCGTTTGTAAAGAAGCAGTACTGCAGGTCTCCCGGTGTGATATCTGCAACAGCTTTTGCAAGATAACCACGGAGCGGATCAAGAAGCTCCTGTGAATGAAGTGCCTGATGATCAAGCTGTGCCTTTACCACATCCAGGATCTCCGGATTTCTGTGCCATAATAAATTCCTCCTTTTTGGAAAAAATAAAGACGTATCCGCTGAAATCAGTTTTTAATATATAATGATCTGATCAATCATCTTTATGATTGTACTACCATAGAGGAATTGAAAACAGAATTTATGTTATGCTAAAATCAGCGAAAACAGATTGATGACAGAAATGATTTACTGATTAAAAAATCAGATTGATGATAGAAAATTTTGATGAAATATTTATGATTGGAGGAAAAAATATGTGTACAGCAGCAACTTACCGGACAAAGGATTTTTATATTGGAAGAACTTTGGATTATGAATTTTCTTATGGGGATGAGATTACGATAACCCCGCGTCATTATCCGTTTCCGTTCCGTCATATGGGGTTAAGGGAAAACCATTATGCTATGATCGGAATGGCACATGTGGCAGCAGATTATCCACTATATTATGATGCGGTTAATGAAAAGGGCGTTGGAATGGCCGGCTTAAATTTCGTTGGAAATGCAGCATATCAGTCCGTAAAACCGGACAGAGAAAACGTGGCACAGTTTGAATTTATTCCATGGGTATTATCCCAGTGTGCTTCTATGACAGAAGTGCGGGAGTTATTATCCCGTATGAATCTCACCGGAACACCATTTAGCGAACAACTACCGGTTGCCGGGCTTCATTGGATCATTGCCGATGCCAGTGACTGCATTACCGTAGAATCCATGGCAGATGGTCTCCGTATTCATGACAATCCGGTGGGAATCCTGACGAACAATCCGCCATTTGAGACGCAGATGTTCCAGCTCAATAATTATATGAGCCTGTCCCCGAAGCAGCCACAGAATACATTTGCTCCGGAGCTGTCCCTTGGCACTTACAGCCGTGGCATGGGCACCATAGGACTGCCGGGAGATCTCTCCTCTGCTTCCCGGTTTGTGCGGGCTGCTTTCGTAAAAGCAAATTCCATTTCCGGTGACAGTGAAGCAGAAAGTGTCAGTCAGTTTTTCCATATCCTGGGATCTGTAGACCAGCCGAGAGGCTGCTGTGATGTGGGAGAGGGAAAGTATGAGATTACGTTGTATACCTCCTGCTGTAATGCAACCAGAGGAATCTATTATTACACGACTTATGAAAATCATCAGATCACGGCGGTGGGTATGCACCGGGTGGAGTTGGATGGAAGGGAATTGATCCGATATGAAGTGATTCAGGGAGAGCAGATCCGGTGGGAGAATTAATAGGAAACATATGGCAGAAAATATGTTCGGAAGAAGAGAAAATCCATGCGAATGGGCAAAGTACAGGGATTTTCTCTTCTTTGTTTTTTCGTTTGTAGTACTGTTTATTGGACTATGTGTGTGATATAATGGAAATACAGTTGGAGAAATAGCAAAACGCATTACAGAAGGGAGAATTATTATGGATGATTGCATGGACTTTGATGGAGATGGAACAGTAGATCCGGCAGAAGAGTTTTGGGGAGAGGAGATGCTTTGTGGCAGCAGGGAGGAACACAATGCTCTTTTTGGTGATGACGGAGACTTTGGTGGAATTGAATGGGAGGATCATGATGATTTCGACGAAGATTCGGAGGAGGACAGCGATTTTGAGTTAGAATCGGCCGGACTTTTCCGGGAGGATTTAGAAGTTATGGACGAGGATGAAAGGAGAGAGGTGCTGGAAGAGGCTGGACTGGATCCGGAGGAGTTTGAGTTTTGATGGTGGGAGTGAGAGTGGTGTATAGCAGCCAATGATACATTTTCATTGGCTGAATCATTTACAAGGAGCGGGATTGTTGGAGGAAAACATGAAGGATATATATTTTACGATTACAGGCTGTAATCATTATTTTGGTCAGGAATTTATGAAAAAAGGAATGAAAGTTACATTAGTCAAAGAGCCGGACAATAAATTTGACAAAGAGGCGATTCGTGTAGAAATGAAGGGACTGGGGAAATGTGGATATGTAGCAAACAGTCCGCAGACGGTGATGGGAAAATCTATGAGTGCAGGGAGGCTATATGATAGAATCGGTGATAAAGCGAAGGGAAAGATTATGTATGTAATGGAATGTGGTATTGTGTGTAAAATATTAGTAGAGTAAATATGCTTGTTTGTAAGTGGAATAATGATAGTTACCTGTACAGACTTTTGGACTATAGAAGTGATAGAAATAATTTTAGAGAAAAAATAATTGATATAGAATTTTAGATTTGGTATAATGAATTTACTTTCTTATAACATATATAATCGGGATAAAAAAATAAGCCATAATGGCTTATTTAAATAAATGCACACACTGTGCAACCGATATACGGCGATTTCGTTGCGATAACGTTATTTGAACTCGCAGTGTTAATCCATAGGGGATTGACATTGTTAGAATAGCACATATGAAGGAGAATGTCAAATGAAAAAAAGAACAATTGAGGAATATTATTTAGGACTTGATATTGGAACAAATTCTGTGGGATATGCAGTTACTGATCCGCAGTATAAAATTTTAAAATACCACGGAGAGCCAATGTGGGGATCGCATGTATTTGAGGAAGGCAGCCAGTGTGCGGAAAGACGCGGATTTAGAACGGCCAGAAGGAGATTGAACAGACGACAGCAGAGAGTACGTTTTGTTCAGGAAATATTTGCCCACGAGATTGAAAAAGTTGATAGCAGATTTTTTCTTCGCATAAAGGAAAGTGCTCTGTATCGTGAAGATGCAAACGGGAATGATCCATTTATATTGTTTAATGACAACGGATACACTGACAAAGAATATTATTTAAAATATCCAACGATACATCATCTTATCATGGATCTGATTGATGACGAAAATCCACACGATGTCCGATTGGTTTATCTTGCTGTGGCATGGCTTGTTGCACACAGAGGTCATTTTTTGAGTGATGTTGAAAAAACAAATGTAGAAAAGGTGTTAGATTTTTCAACTTCGTATAATGCATTTAAGGAGATGTATCATAGTATTGGGCAGGACATACCTTGGGTTGATGAGGAGGAAACATTTAAAAATATTTTATTAAAAAAATGTGGGGTAAAGGATAAAGAAAAAGCATTTAAAGATGAATTGTTTAAAAATAATTCTAATAAAAAGACTTCTGAAGGAACAGAAGAGAATGATATATTGGGAACAAATTCGGTCATCACTTTGCTTTCCGGAGGAACGGTTACAGCGGACAAACTTTTTGTGCAGGCTGAATTTCAGGACAAAATCAGTATTAGCTTTAAAAAGAATGAAGATGAGTTTGAACAAATTTTAACAGAATTAGACGAATATGCGGAATATTTGTTAAAGATCAGAGCTGTATATGACTGGGCTGTATTATACGAGGCATCACAGGGACAGGTCTATATTTCAAAGGCCAAAATAGAAGTGTATGAACAGCATAAAAAAGATTTAGCGGGACTCAAAGCATTTATAAGAAAATATTGCCCGGATAAATACAATGAAATTTTCCGTGATGCAGGCGATAACAATTATGTGGCGTATTCGTATAATTTTAATTCTCTGAATCTTGATGAGGGGGAAAAACGACCGAAGAGAAAAGCTTTGCAAGAAGATTTTTGCACTTATATACGGAAAATTGTAAAGGATATTAAGTGTGAAATGGAAGATAAAGAATTTTATGAGGATATGGGGAAGCGCTTGGAACTTGGAACATTCATGCCAAAACAGGTTAATACGGACAATCGTGTGCTTCCGTATCAGTTATATTATTTTGAGCTTGCTCGACTTTTAGAAAAAGTATCGTCATATCTTCCGTTTATCAATGAAAAGGATAGTGAAGGATATATCACGAAGGAAAAACTGCTCTCTATTATGGAGTTTCGTATCCCTTATTATGTAGGACCGTTACATAGAGATCATAAAGAGAATAATTCATTTGCCTGGATTAAGAGAAAGGCCCAAGGACGTATTTATCCATGGAATTATGAAGAAAAAATTGATCTTGATGCAAGTGAACAGGCCTTTATTGACAAAATGACAAATCAGTGTAGTTACCTGCCGGGAGAGGATGTGTTGCCGAAATATTCTCTATTATACTGCAAGTATGAGGTGTTAAATGAAATTAACAATATTAAAATAAATGGTCAAAGAATCACAGTAGATTGTAAAAAAGGAATATTCGGTCTTTTTAAAAGGAATAAAAAAGTTACCGTTAAGAGGATTAGAGATTTTTTGGTCAGCAATAACTATATGAGTGATTCAGATGAGATAACGGGGCTTGATATTTCTGTAAAATCATCTTTGAAGTCATATCATGATTTTCGAAGAATGTTGGAAAATAAAACTGTCAATGAGGAGGATGTGGAGGAAATCATTAAACGTCTTACTTATACGGAAGACAAAAAAAGAATTAATAAATACTTAGAAGAAAATTATCCTAATATTTCAGAGGAAGATAGACGTTATATTTCAAAATTGAAATATAAGGATTTTGGAAGATTATCGGAAAAATTTTTGACGGGGATTAAGGGGGTTGTAAAGGAAACGGGAGAAATTTTAAGCGTCATACAGATTATGTGGGAAACAAATGACAACTTAATGCAGATTATTTTTTCTGATCACTATACGATTAGGGATGTGCTTGAAAGGGAAAGGGAAGATTATTATAGTGAACATCCGGCAAGTGTGGAACAGATATTATCGGATATGTACATTTCGAATGCAGTAAAACGCCCAATTTATAGAACATTGGATATTATAGGTGATGTTACAAAAGCATGTCAGAATGCACCACGGAAGATATTTGTCGAGATGGCACGCGGGGGTGGTGAAAAGGGAAAAAGAACAGTTTCACGCCGTGATAAAATTAAGGAATTGTATAAGCATATGGACAAACAGGAGGTAAGAGAAATATCAAAAGAAATCTCCGAACTTCTTGGCGAGTTGGATAAAAAGACAGACAATGAGCTGCAGAGTGAAGTATTGTTCTTATATTTTATGCAATTAGGAATATGTATGTATTCGGGAGATCCGATTGACATTACCAAACTGAAATCAGATGCATATGTCAATGTTGACCATATTTATCCTCAGGCGTATGTGAAAGATGACAGCTTGAATAATAAAGTATTGGTGAAATCGAAACTAAATGGGGAAAAGTCAGATAATTATCCAATAAACAAGGATATCCGGGATAAAATGTCATCAATTTGGAAGCACTATAGAAAAGAGGGGTTAATCTCTGAGGAAAAATATAACCGCTTAACAAGAAAAACACCATTTACAGATGAGGAAAAACAAGGTTTTGTGAATCGCCAGTTAGTAGAAACAAGACAATCCACAAAGGCTGTGGCTGAAATTTTGAAAACGATGTTTCCGAAAACGGAGGTTGTATATGTAAAAGCAGGGTTGGCGTCAGAGTTTCGACATGCATTTGGAATTATTAAATCTCGTCAGATCAATGATCTGCACCATGCAAAAGACGCTTACTTAAATGTAGTATGTGGAAATGTTTATCATTCTACATTTACAAAAAAGTTTTTTCAGAATAATCCGAAGTATTCGATAAAAACAGAAACGGTATACAAGAGAAAAATTGAAGTTGATGGAAAGCCGATATGGAATGGACAAGAGTCGTTATCTTTTGTTATAAAGATGCTTGGAAAAAATAATATACATTATACCAGATATGCATTTTGCAGGAAGGGTGGATTTTTTGATCAGATGCCGGTTACAGCAAAAGAAGGACTCGTTTCGAGAAAGAAAAATCTACCATCAGAAAAATATGGTGGATATAATAAACCTACAGCGTCCTATTTCATAATGGCAAAATATACGGAAAAAGTGAAGAAGGAAAAACAGGATATTATGATTGTACCTGTAGAGCTAATGGTGGGCGAAAAAGTACTGAATGATAAAAACTTTGCGGTTGGTTATATTCAGCAACAGATTGCACAGATTTCAAATAGGAAAGTAGAAGAAATTGTTAATGTTTCGTTTCCGTTGGGATTGAGACCACTTAAGGTAAATACGAGATTTTCTTTTGATGGGTTTGAAGCATGTGTAACGGGAAAAGATAGTGGAGGGAAAAAAATAAGTATGAGTTCACTTACTTCTTTAAAAGTGAGTCAAGCAAATGAAAAATATATAAAGAAAGTAGAAAGATTTGCAGAAAAGAAGGAGGTAAACAACAAAATAACTTTAGATGAAAAATATGATGAAATAAATGAAAACTTAAATTTTGAAATATATAGAATGTTGCAACAAAAAATAACAAAAAGTTGCTTTGGGGTTGCATTTGGTAATTTATCTAATGTGTTTGAAAAAGGAGAAAACAAATTTGTTGCTTTAAAGACAGATATGCAATGTGAGGTGTTACTAAACATAATTAATGTTTTTAAAACAGGTAGAAGTGGTACATGTAATTTGAAAAGCATTGGTGGAGTGGAAAAGGCTGCATCATATAGAATTAGTGCAAAAGTTTCAAATTGGAAAAAGAACTATACATGTGTAAAGATAATCGACGAATCAGCATCAGGAATTTTCCGTAAAGAATCGGAAAATATATTGGAGTGGTTATGAGTTTTCGAACAATATTAATATCAAATAGATGTAAATTAGATCTTCGTATGAATTATATGGAAGTAAGAAGTGACAAAGTTACGAAGGTATTGCTGGATGATCTTGAAGTATTAATGATAGAAAATCCAGCAGTATCGTTGACGGGATGTCTTTTGGAGGCATTAATTGACAAGAAGGTTAAAGTGATATTCTGTAATCATCAACATAATCCGTATGCGGAATTACTTCCCTGTCACGGAAGTCATGATAGTTCGAGGAAGATCAAAGTGCAGGCTGGATGGAAAGAAGAAGTGAAGGGCGTTGTTTGGACACAAATAGTGTCGGATAAGATTAGAAAACAGAGCGAACACTTAAGAGAATTGGAATATTTTTCAGAGGCTGATATGTTGTTGACGTATGTTGATGAGATTGAATATCGAGATACAAGTAACAGGGAGGGGCATGCGGCAAAGGTTTATTTTAATAAGCTATTTGGAATGAAGTTTAGTAGAAATAAAGATTGTGCAACAAATGCTGCGCTAGACTATGGGTATAGTTTGTTGCTATCCTCCTTCAATAAGGAGATTGTAGCAAATGGTTATTTGACACAATGTGGATTGTTCCATGACAATATTTATAATCCATATAATTTAAGTTGCGATCTTATGGAACCGTTTCGGGTTATTGTTGACCGTAAAGTGAAAAAGGAAAGTTTTCAAAATTTTGAAACGGAGGAAAAACATAAGATGCTTCATATATTACAGGAAGAAGTAATGATTGCTGGGACAAAACAATATGTGTCAAATGCAATTAAAATATATGCAAAAAGTGTTTTGGATGCATTGTGTAAGGATGATATAGAGAGATTAATATTTTATGAGTTATAGATTTATGAGAGTAATTGTATTTTTTGATTTGCCGACATTAACAACTTCACAGAGAAGGACATACCGCAATTTCCGTAAATTTTTGATAACAAGCGGGTTTTATATGATGCAGGAATCGGTTTATTGTAGAATGGTACACAATCAGAGTGTAGAAAGTGGAATAAAGGCTGCTATTCGAAAAAACCGACCAGCAGAAGGGTTAGTACAGGTGTTGTCAGTTACAGAAAAGCAATTTCAAAGGATGGAATTTGTTACGGGAGAAAACAAAAATAATATCCTTGACACAGATGAAAGGTTGACAATTTTATGAAATTGGCATATTCGACATTGCAAAATATAATAGAAATTACAGATGATACAATTCATAGTGTTGTTGTGGAAAATCCTGAATATTATTATCATATGGTAAAGGACTTTATGAATCAGGTGGAGGGAAAGGAGGGAGGTTGGATTGTTTCTGAAAATGACATGCCATTGGCAGTTAACAAAAATGTTGAGATTTTGTTTGATTTTATTAGTATAAATGTGAATCAAAAAACGTTGATCACAAAAATTCTGAATGAAATGGAACAAATAGCGAATAAAGAGGAAAACATTAATGAAACGATGCAATTGTTGTCAGATATTGAAAGGTTCGTTATGTATTTGAATGAAGACTTTGATTTATCAATAACTTGTGATAAACTAACAATATCTCAACTGCTAAAGTCTGTAGGAATTAGTATCTCTGTGGAAACAGATGATTTGATAGAGGTTATTTATTCATATATGCAACTGATTAGACAGTTTATAGGAGAAAAATTATTTGTATTTGTTAATTTTCGCAGTTTTGTTTCACAAAAGCAATTTAGTGATTTTGCAATGACGATCATTGGACATGGCTATCAGGTGATTTTTTTGGAGAATAAAGAGTACGATAAAATTGCTAAAGAAAGTCGTTTGATCATTGATCAGGACTTATGTGAAATATAACGTAAGATAAAATTTCCTAAGGAATAATACAGCGATATGCAGGTCGTTTTCTCGAATTTGAGGTTTGAGAGCAGTGTTAATCCATAGGGGATTGAAACGTCCTTTTCCAAGTCAAATACAGCCAAATGGTTTGAGAGCAGTGTTAATCCATAGGGGATTGAAACCGGATGGCAGAAAGACAGCGGCAAGAGCTTGTTTGAGAGCAGTGTTAATCCATAGGGGATTGAAACCTTATTCGTTCCGGATCTGCTGCCCATCCTGTTTGAGAGCAGTGTTAATCCATAGGGGATTGAAACATATTCATCTTCGTTCGTTACAATGTCGTAGTTTGAGAGCAGTGTTAATCCATAGGGGATTGAAACGACATACTCCGAATATGTACTGCTGCCATTGTTTGAGAGCAGTGTTAATCCATAGGGGATTGAAACTTATGTTGTTTTCACTGAAATGCAGTGAGGTTTGAGAGCAGTGTTAATCCATAGGGGATTGAAACGTACCTGTGATTCTACCAATAACACAGATGTTTGAGAGCAGTGTTAATCCATAGGGGATTGAAACAGATCACAGGGAGCAAATACAACGAGGATGTTTGAGAGCAGTGTTAATCCATAGGGGATTGAAACCACTGAATGTCATTGTTTACCGACCAAACCGTTTGAGAGCAGTGTTAATCCATAGGGGATTGAAACACCGGTTAATTTACTAAAGCCAGATATTGTGTTTGAGAGCAGTGTTAATCCATAGGGGATTGAAACGGTAGTCGATGGACGCGCCGCACCGTGGCGGTTTGAGAGCAGTGTTAATCCATAGGGGATTGAAACTGCTTATATATATCAAACGCCTTTTCAGTGTTTGAGAGCAGTGTTAATCCATAGGGGATTGAAACATTGCAAATCATTTTATATAACGTCAATGTGTTTGAGAGCAGTGTTAATCCATAGGGGATTGAAACAACACAAATGCGCAAGACCCGTCATATGCGTTTGAGAGCAGTGTTAATCCATAGGGGATTGAAACCACTATGACCGGGTATGACGTTATCGTTCGTTTGAGAGCAGTGTTAATCCATAGGGGATTGAAACCGCCCGGCGAGGAAGTTCCCCATTTCATCGTTTGAGAGCAGTGTTAATCCATAGGGGATTGAAACAGCATTTTTTCTGCGAAATCCTCCGGTATGGTTTGAGAGCAGTGTTAATCCATAGGGGATTGAAACAATTTCGCCATACCAAAAATGACAGATATGTTTGAGAGCAGTGTTAATCCATAGGGGATTGAAACCAAGAGGCTCTGGTATACGTCTATGTGTGGTTTGAGAGCAGTGTTAATCCATAGGGGATTGAAACTCTGTCTATTTCCTAAAATTTCCATTCGTGTTTGAGAGCAGTGTTAATCCATAGGGGATTGAAACTGGATTATGGCAGTGGGGTCAAGATGGAGTGTTTGAGAGCAGTGTTAATCCATAGGGGATTGAAACTGGATTATGGCAGTGGGGTCAAGATGGAGTGTTTGAGAGCAGTGTTAATCCATAGGGGATTGAAACTTCGATTTCCAAACGCCCCATGACTTCCAGGTTTGAGAGCAGTGTTAATCCATAGGGGATTGAAACTTCCGTTTAAGCAATTTTTAGGCTGCTCGTGTTTGAGAGCAGTGTTAATCCATAGGGGATTGAAACGCCAAAGGACTTTCCAGATGACCTCGACCTGTTTGAGAGCAGTGTTAATCCATAGGGGATTGAAACCAAAAGGCAACGTAACAGGCTCTGATGTAAGTTTGAGAGCAGTGTTAATCCATAGGGGATTGAAACTAGGTGATTAGGGATGTTTCTGTCTTTACAGTTTGAGAGCAGTGTTAATCCATAGGGGATTGAAACAATATCATATTCTAAAACGTCATCATTCTGGGTTTGAGAGCAGTGTTAATCCATAGGGGATTGAAACGAGCGCCGCCTTTTTTGTCAGCCACGCCGAGTTTGAGAGCAGTGTTAATCCATAGGGGATTGAAACCTTATCGAAGAAAGCAGGGGATGACGCCGTGTTTGAGAGCAGTGTTAATCCATAGGGGATTGAAACAACTGATTCGATCATATACTAACCCCCAGGTTTGAGAGCAGTGTTAATCCATAGGGGATTGAAACGTCGTAGGCAAAGTTGCAAAGCGTTCAGTAGTTTGAGAGCAGTGTTAATCCATAGGGGATTGAAACCTTGATGCCCCGCCTCTGGTGACTCCCAGCGTTTGAGAGCAGTGTTAATCCATAGGGGATTGAAACAGCGGAAGTTGTATAGTTTTTGCTTGAAAATTCAACTGTATAAAGACATGTGATGATAGTACAGTGCTAATTTGTTGGCAAAAGATAAAATTTATCATAAAAAAATACCTAGAAAGAAGTGATATATTTGACCGCAGGCTGGAAACTAAAATCTGGCGAAATATTAAGCAGACAGGTAAGTAATGACAAATTGTGGTCTGTTTTTAATTATGTATTTTCTGGTAGTAAAAAACGTAACACATACAAATTTGGTTTAATCAAAGCACTTCTGGACAATTTGTTTAATATGACTCTACAGGGCGAAGATTATTTTATTTCATATCAAATGATATTTGAAAAATTTGCTCAAAATTATTGGAATCTGGTCGTAAAATATCACCTGAAACAAATGCGTTCGGATGGAAGATCAGAATATTCTAAGGTGGAGAGTATTTTTCGAAATATGGTAAACGCAAATCCGATTATTGCGACTCTGGAGTTTGATGTAATTGGAGAGACAGAAAGAAATAGAATGGTTCAGGAGATTTCGAAAGAGTGCAGAAAAAACGTGGTCGGAGCATTGCATCAGGATACGGAAGGCTTGTTGTATTCTTTTGATCTGAAAAAGGGTGGATTATATATCAGCTCTGCGGCATATGAATTTATGCTCAAATACAAAGAACAATTAGAAAAGTTAAACTATTATAGCTGGGCAAAATTCTTGGAGCAGATTAACGATGGAAATGTTTTGATTGGCTTGCTGGATAAGTTGGAATTATCGACGCCACAACGGACAAATCTATCGGTTTATCGTGAAATACTTAAAAAAGAATTTGAGGAAAATACTTGTTTTTATTGTGGGAGTAAATTAACAAAAGCAATTCATGTAGATCATTTTATACCTTGGTCTTATGTGAAAGATGATAAAATGTGGAATTTTGTTTTGTCGTGTTCACGATGTAATGAAAAGAAAAATAATAAAATTCCGGCAGAAAAGTTTTTGCTTAAAATAGAGAAACGAAATAAAAAAGCAGCTCAGATTCATAATGATTTAGTATATGAAGATTTTAAGGAATATGATGACAGCAGAATGAAACGATTATGGAAATATGCACAATTAAGTGGCATGAAGCAATTTGATATTTGTGTTGACCAATGTAACGAAAAGGCAGGTGTTTCCCATGGCAAAATCCCCCAATCAAAAATTGAAACTCCTATATCTTATGAAGATTTTTCAAGAAAAGACGGATGACAATCATGGTCTCCGGGCTGTGGATCTGATAGAAGAGCTTCGCCAGTACGGTATAGAGGTAGAGAGAAAAAGTCTGTATTCAGATATAGAAGCATTGCAGATATTTGGATTGGACATTAATAAAATTCAAAAAAACCGGACATTTTATTATTATATGGGACAGCGGGAGCTGGAGTTTGCTGAGTTAAAACTTTTGGTGGATGCGGTACAGTCGTCAAAGTTTATTACGGTCAAAAAGTCGCGCCAGTTAATAAAAAAGCTGGAGCATTTAGTCAGTATACATGATGCCAAAAAGCTTCATCGGCAGGTGTATGTACAGAGCCGTGTGAAGACGAGGAATGAACAGATATTTTATAATGTGGATAAGGTATATAATGCGATTGATGAGAACCGGATGATTCAGTTTCAGTATTGTCAGTGGAATTTGCAGAAGGAAATGGAGCTTCGTCACAATGGTACATATTACAGGATATCACCTTGGGGACTTGTCTGGGATAATGAGAATTATTACCTGATCGGTTATGACAGTTCGTCGCAAAAGATTAAGCATTTCCGTGTGGATAAGATGCGGAATATCCGGATGATGGAACAAAAGCGGGAGGGAGAAAACGTATTTCGTCAGGTGGATGTTTCAAAATATACCAATATGCATTTTGGAATGTTTAGCGGTCAGGAGCAGACGGTAGAGCTTTTATGCCAGAATCAATCGATAGGAATTATTATGGATCGTTTTGGTACAGAAACACGGCTCTGCAAGGTGGATGAGGAACATTTTCGGGCGACAATTAATGTGGTTGTCAGCAATAATTTTTTGGGGTGGCTGATCGGACTTGGAGACGATATCAAAATTGTCGGACCGGAGAATGTATTGCAAATGATGCAGGAAAGAGTGCAGTCATTAATGGAGATGTACGGAAAAGGAATTCTCATAAAAGATTAGAATTATTATTTGACATTTCCGAAGCCTCATGTTATCCTTTGAAACAGAGTGCTGACCGGATTTTGGTACACGAAGGGGGACACCACCGCGGGTGTCTTTCTCGTGTACCTTTTTTATGTATTAGGAAAGTGCTCGAAACGTGGTGTGATGCCAACGAGAATTGCGAAGCAATTCTTGGAGGGCAAAACGCTGGTTTTGCCCTTTTTTATTGGCGGCCTATACGACAGAAAGGAGTCCGGACATGATTAAAATTAATGGACAGAAGTATGATTATCAGGAAAAGAAGCTGTTAGAGCTTTTGGAGGAGCAGGGACACCGGCCGGAAATGGTGGCGGTGGAGTTAAATGAGGAAATGGTTCCGAGAGAGAAGTTTCCGGAGATGGTTTTTCATGATGGAGATGTTGTTGAAATTGTGATGTTTATGGGAGGAGGAGCAAGATGAACAAGGATACATTTACATTAGGTGGCAGGGAATTTTCATCCCGTTTTATTCTGGGATCAGGAAAATATTCTATGGAGTTGATCAAGGCGGCAGTGGAGAATGCACAGGCGGAGATCATTACGCTGGCGGTGCGCCGTACCAATACCCGGCAGAGTGAGAATATTCTCGATTATATTCCCGACAATGTGACACTGTTGCCGAATACTTCCGGGGCAAGGGATGCCAGGGAGGCAGTCCGCATTGCACGAATGGCAAGAGAGCTGGGCTGTGGTGATTTTGTAAAGATTGAGATTATGCGTGACAGCAAGTATTTACTGCCGGATAATGCAGAGACGGTCAAGGCGACAGAGCAGCTTGCCAAGGAGGGCTTTGTGGTGCTTCCGTATATGTATCCGGATCTGTATGCGGCAAGAGATCTGGTCAATGCCGGAGCTGCTGCTGTGATGCCGTTAGCTTCTCCGATCGGTTCTAACAAGGGATTGGCAACGAAGGAGTTTATTCAGATTCTGGTGGATGAGATTGATCTGCCGATCATTGTGGATGCCGGAATCGGCCGTCCGTCCCAGGCGTGCGAGTGCATGGAGATGGGAGCCACTGCTGTGATGGCCAATACAGCGATTGCGACAGCCGGTGATGTGGCGGCAATGGCGGGGGCCTTTAAGGATGCCATCAACGCAGGCCGTGCGGCATATCTGGCAGGTCTTGGCAGAGTGCTGGAGCGGGGAGCATCCGCATCGGATCCGTTGACTGGATTTTTACGCGACTAATGTAAAGAACTTCGAATAAAGAGATGAGGAGTAACAACATGGAAAATGATTTTTTTGTGGATTCGGATAAACTGAGTGAAAAGGCTCTGGAAAAAAAGCACCGTCTGGAGAATGATCCTTCCAGCCGTACGGATCATATGGCGTATATGGAGGGGATGGAGCAGATTTCTCCGGAGATCCGGGAGAAAGTGCTTTCTCAGATGGAGAGTTATGACTATTCGAAATATACTGCGGTTGACGTGCGGCGGGCTCTGCAAAATGACCGCTGTAGTGTAGAAGATTTTAAGGCACTTCTTTCTCCGGCGGCGGAACCGTTTCTGGAGGAGATGGCAGAGAAGGCAAAGCGGGAGACAAGCAAGCATTTTGGTAACACAGTATATCTGTTTACGCCGTTATACATTGCCAATTACTGTGAAAATTATTGTATATACTGTGGATTTAATTGCTACAATGACATTAACCGGAAGCGTCTGAGCGCAGATGAGATCCGTAAGGAAATGAAGATTATTGCGGATTCCGGAATCGAAGAAATTTTGATGCTCACCGGAGAGAGTCCGGTCAAAAGCGATGTGAAATATATTGGCGAGGCCTGCAAGATGGCGAAGGAATATTTCCGAAATGTTGGTCTGGAGATCTATCCGGTGAATTCGGAGGATTACCGTTATCTTCATGAATGCGGAGCAGATTATGTCACGGTATTCCAGGAGACTTATGATAGTGATAAATATGAGACCCTTCATCTGATGGGGCACAAGAGAGTATTCCCGTACCGCTTTGAGGCGCAGGAACGTGCCCTGATGGGAGGTATGCGTGGCGTCGGTTTTTCGGCACTTCTGGGGCTGGCGGATTTTCGAAAGGATGCGCTGGCATCGGCACTTCACGTTTATTATCTTCAGAGAAAATATCCTCAGGGAGAGTTTTCTCTGTCCTGTCCGAGACTGCGGCCGATCATCAATAATGATAAGATCAATCCGCTGGATGTTCATGAGAGACAGCTTTGCCAGGTGCTTTGTGCCTATCGTATTTTCCTGCCATATGTGGGCATTACGGTGTCCTCACGCGAGGAGAAGTCGTTTCGTGACGGTATTGCCAAGATCGCGGCAACAAAGATTTCAGCAGGTGTGTCTACCGGCATTGGTGATCACGAAGAAAAATATACAGGAGAAAGTGAGGAGGATACCGGAGACGAGCAGTTTGAGATTGCAGATGGCAGAAGCTTTGACCAGATGTATCAGGATATGGAGTCAGAAGGACTGCAGCCGGTATTAAACGATTATATTTATGTGTAAGATACCACAGATCTGTATAACAAACCGCCATCTGGTGACGGGGGATTTTCTGGAACAGCTCCGCTATGTGGCAGGGCTTCATCCGGAGAAGATTATTTTGCGGGAGAAGGATCTGCCTCAGGAGCAGTATGAGATACTGGCAGAGAAGGTGCTAAAGGTCTGCCGGCAGGAGAAAGTTTCCTGTGTACTTCATTATTATCCGGAGTCAGCAAAGAAGCTGGGGGTGCGGGCGATTCATCTGCCAATGCCCCTGCTTCGGTCTCTGGATGACCGGGACAAGGAGTACTTTGATGAGATTGGGGCATCGACACATTCAGTAGAGGAGGCAGTTGAGGCACAAAAGCTGGGAGCAACTTATATTACTGCCGGTCATGTCTTTGCCACAGATTGCAAAAAGGGGGTACCGCCCCGTGGAACATACTTTTTGCGTCAGGTATGTGAAAGTGTGAAGATTCCGGTGTATGCTCTGGGAGGCATCTGTGATGAAAACCAGCAGATGTGCATGGATGCCGGGGCAGCCGGAGTGTGCCGGATGTCGGATTTCATGAGGCGGATTGCAAAATAAACCAAATAACATTATCAAATAGAATAAATATGATACAAACGTAGTTTGTATAAACTAAAAACATGATATTACCACATCCGCTCGCCAAGCGGACAGTGATTGTCCGTGCGGAAGGCTCTTGCTTCCACGTAGCTGCCACATTTCCGGCAGGTACCCATATGCAGCCATTTACAATCCTTGCAGACAGACAGCCGCTTCTCATAGAGAGGAGCGGCTGTTTTTTCGTGATCCGGTATCTGCTTTTGATAGGCAAGGATCTGCTGCATAGCTGTCTGGTCGGTCATCTCCCGGATCAGACAGCGGACACAGAACGGTTTAGCTGACATAACAGCAGATGCGGCATACGCTGCAGGCCGGCAGTGAGACAACCTGCAGATTGCCGTTCCAATCTTCTTCTGTTTCGAAGGCACGTACCCGATCCGGATCGTCAAAGGTATTGTATGCGCGTGCCTCGGCATGCAGCATAGCGACAGATGCTTTTCCGCAGAAGGAATATTTAATCGGCAGCTCCAGCTCCACAGAGAGAGAATCTGTCAATGAGGTGTTTGACAGTGTGATGGTCAGAAGTTTCTGACCGTTCTGCTCTGTGACAGATACGGACTCCGACAAGGCGGGGATTGAGATATCGTTATATGATATGACCGGTTCATTGATCCTATTTGCTGCGTCTGCGACATAACTTTCCACCAGAGTAGCATTCTGATGCTCTTTATACATCTGGAATACATCGTAGGTGGGTGTTTTCAGGATTTTGGTATCCTCGGTCAGGATCATTGCCTGCAGGACATTGACCACCTGGGCAATATTTGCCATAGCAATACGGTCACTGTGCTTGTTAAAAATATTCAGAGAGGCAGCGGCGACAATGGCATCCCGCATGGTGTTCTGCTGATACAGGAATGCCGGATTCGTGCCCGGCTCTACATTATACCAGGTACCCCATTCATCCACAAGCAGGTCAATATCGTGGTTTGGATCGTATTCATCCATGATCGCCAGATGCTTTTTGATAATATCCTCGATATGAAGTGCATTGGAAATGGTACTATAATATTCTTCGTCGCTAAAGTCGGTTGCACTTCCCCTATGCTCCCAGTCGCCCGGCACCGTATAGCAGTGGAGACTGATGCCGTTGGCCTGCAAGTGGTCGATACGGCTCATGAGCTCTTTCGTCCAGTTGTAGTCCTCGGCATTTGGTCCGCAGGCTACCTTGTATAATTTATTATCTTCATAGTTTTTACAAAAACATTGATAACGTTTGTATTCATTTGCATAAAAATCCGGGCTCATACTGCCGCCGCAGCCCCAGTTTTCATTGCCGATCCCGACATATTTTAAGTGCCATG
>ULRH01020295.1_pt1 | contig 20875 bp, 37 predicted proteins | sample 1955271 | NCBI WGS metagenome assembly ULRH01 (sample SAMEA4835677, study PRJEB28245) | human gut metagenome | biome: gut microbiome; material: fecal sample | place: Denmark | collected 2008 | reverse complement strand
ACACTGACAACTTTCAACCTGTATTACAAGCATTACAAGGACGATTTTGATTTTGAATTGATGCTTGAAAAGACAGGAACAACTTATGCAAAAGCATATGAGAAATCACAACATGAGGACGACTGGTTCTAGGAAGGGGGTTGCATATGGCGCTTGGTGGAACAATTAAGTTAAAAGGCGAAAGCGAATACAGGCGTGCATTGAGTCAGATTACGCAGAACTTGCGTGAGGTATCTTCTGAAATGAAGGTTGTCACGAGTACATACGACAAGAACGACACAAGCACCGAAGCATTGACAGCCAAGAGTGACGTGCTGAACAAGCGCCTTGAAGAGCAGAAATCGAAGCTGAAGTTAGTGTCTGACCAGTATAAACAGTATCAGGATGCTGTTAAACAGTCAGCAGATGAGCATGCGCAACTCGGTGAAAAGCTTGAAAGTGAAAAGGGAAAACTTGCAAGCATTGAAGCTCAGGTTGGAAAAAACAGCAAAGAATATGAAGAACAGAAAAGGGTTGTTGATGATCTTCAAAAGCAGTATGACGAAAGCACCGAAGCGCAGGACAAAAACAAGCAATCATTGTCAAAGCTTGCAGTGCAGATGAACAATGCTCAAGCGGATGTTAACAAGACAGCGAAAGAGATTGACAACCTTGGCAAAGAAATGAATGATGCCGATGATGCATCAAAAAAACTTGGCGATGGCTTCACGGTCATGAAGGGGGTTCTTGCCAACCTTACAACCGATGCTATACGAGCGGTTGGAAATGGGCTAAAGCAAATTGGTTCTGCACTTGTTGACGTAGGAAAACAGGCGTTTGCTTCATACACAAACTATGAGCAGCTTATTGGTGGAATCGAAACGATGTTCGGCAATTCAGCTGACACGATGAAGGCATACGCTTCTGAAGCTTACAAGACGGCTCAGATATCTGCCAACGACTACATGGAGACTGCAACGAGCTTTTCTGCAAGCTTAATATCCTCACTTGGTGGTGACACACAGCAGGCGGTGGAGTATGCCAACCGTGCAATCATTGATATGTCGGACAATGCAAACAAAATGGGAACATCTATGCAGGATATCCAGAACGCATATCAAGGATTTGCAAAGGGTAACTATACGATGCTTGACAACTTGAAACTTGGATATGGTGGTACTGCTGAGGAAATGAAGCGCCTTATCAAAGATGCATCACAAATGAAGGACGTACAGAGTGAGCTTGGCGTTACGGTAGATTCTAACTCAATGAGCTTTGCAAACTGTGTAAATGCGATTTCAGTAATGCAGAAGCACATGGGAATTGCGGGAACGTCTGCAAAGGAAGCATCCACCACAATCGAGGGTTCATCGAACATGATGAAGGCCAGCTGGCAGAACCTTCTGACTGGCATTGCAGACGATAACGCAGACTTTGGCGCACTGATAAACGATTTTGTAGAGAGCCTTACGGCTTTTGCAGGTAACATAATCCCAAGGGTACAGCAGATTATCAAGGGTGGTGCGGAAGTGGCGACAAGGCTTATCCAGACGGTCGTACCACAGCTTGTACAAATGATTCCGCCTATTCTAAGCGACACGTTACCAACGCTTATAACAGCAGTTACAAATGTGATTCAATCGGTTCTTGAAGCTATCCCACAGATGATGCCTGTTGTTGTTGATGGTATTATGCAGATTATACAGGCTATGATTACTCTGTTACCGGAGTTTATCAATGCGGGCTTACAGATGATTACGTCGCTCATTCAGGGAATCACAGAAGCATTGCCACAGTTGATCGCAATGTTGCCTACAATCATTCAGCAGACCGTTGATACATTACTTGCAAATCTTCCTGTTATTATCAATGCAGGTGTGCAGTTGTTAGTAGCTTTAATTAATGGCGTTACTGAAGCATTGCCACAGTTAATTGCTATGTTGCCTACGATTATTAACACGGTTTCAACAACATTACTTGCAAATCTTCCTGTTATTATCAATGCAGGTATTCAGATTCTTGTAGCGCTTATCAATGGAATAATGCAGTCTTTACCACAGTTGATTGCAGCTACGCCGAGAATAATAATATCAATTGTGCAGACATTGATTCAGAACTTGCCACAGATTCTATCTATGGGCGTACAGATTATTGGCTCACTCATTAGCGGTATTTCATCCATGATAGGAAATCTTGGCGGAGCTATTGGCAATGTTGTAAGTACTATTATTAATGGTATCAGTTCATTGCCTGGACAGTTATACAACTGGGGTGTCGATATGATTAGTGGCATTGCAAACGGCATCAGGAGTGCAATTCATAAAGTCACAAGTGCAGTCAGCGATGTCGCAGGAAAAATCAAGTCATTTCTTCATTTCTCAAGACCTGACGAAGGGCCTCTTGCTGAATACGAGAGCTGGATGCCTGACATGGTTGAAGGGTTGAGCGATAGCTTGAGAAAAGCAAGCCCAGAGCTGATAAATCAGACTGAAGCACTGGCAAATGGTATGTCTGATGCATTCAATGTGAACGGTGGTATTTCAACAGGCGGTGGAAGCTATAACAACATGGTTGATGCATTCAAGGAAGCTTTATCACAAGTTAAAATCGTGATGGATGATGAAGAAATGGGTCATTTCGTTGACAAAACGGTGACAAAACTGATTTATAACTAAGGCGGTAAAAATATGAGAAATTATGTTATTCAAAATGGGCTTGACAGCCGATATTTAAAAGGATTGCTGATACAGGAATTGCCACCGATTACAAAGCCATTGATGCGAACGAGCATTGAGCAGATAGATGGTCGTGATGGTGATGTTATCACAAGGCTAGGATATTCAGCCTATGATAAAAAAATGAAGATCGGGCTGTTTGGTGACTATGATATTGATGATATTATTACGTTTTTCAATTCGAGCGGAACAGTCACGTTTTCAAACGAGCAAGAAAGATATTACAAATATGACATTCTTGATGCTGTCGATTATGAGCGCCTTATGAGGTTCAGAACGGCTGAGATCACGTATCATGTGCAACCGTTCAAGTACAGCACACTTGAAAAAATGAAGGTATTTGACAATCCAACTGGAGCTATTACCGTGAGAAATAACGGCAATTATGTTTCCAAGCCAATTATTCATATCAAGGGTTCAGGAACAATCAATCTGTCGTTGAATGGTGTGCAGTTGTTTCGGATTGATATGAGTACATCAAATTCCATCACAATAGACACAGAAAGGCTCGAAGCGTATAATGATGATGTATTGATGAACAGATACGTTGTCGGAAATTACGACAAATTTATGCTGAAAGTCGGTCCTAATTCCGTGTCATGGGATGGACAGCTTACATATATTGCATTTGAAAATCTGTCGAGGTGGATATGATGGAAAAGACAAATCTTGAAATGATAAAAGGCGACACATTGTCATTTGCGGTTGAGATTGAGTTCGATGACAAACCGCAACAGCTTGAAAAAGCGCTCTTCACGTGCAAAAAGAATCTTGATGATGGCGATGTCGTATTTCAGAAAACACTTGAAGATGGAATCTCATTCAGGAAGCAGGAGCGCAACAAGATGTATTACGTGGTGCGAATTGTGCCTGAAGATACAAAGGACATTGAATCAGGACATTATTTTTACGACATGCAAATTGAAATAAATGGCGATGTGTTCACTATCCTGATAGGTGCGTTGAAAATACGAAATGGAATCACAGACTAGGGGGGGGTGCATAAAATGGGCGAATACTTTACAAAACCTGTATGTAAGGTTTTCATGCTGAAAGGTGAAAAAGGCCTGAATGGTAAAGATGGCCTGAACGGTGAAAAAGGGGAAGGCATTCCAACAGGTGGTACAACAGGACAGTTTTTGAAAAAGAAAAGCAACACCGATTATGAATACGAGTGGGCTGATATTATTCCAGTCTCATCTATTTCAAATAATGAAATTGATACTATCGTGAAAGAGTAGGTGATAACATGGAACACATTACAATGCCGAGAGGTGACTTGCGAAACATTCATTTTACCGTTCACGATGCAAACGATGCAGAGGTAAGCAAAGGATTTACTCAAATCACATTTACGGTAAAAGCAAATACATCATCGAGAAAGATTATCATTCAAAAAAAACTGACTGATGGAACGATAACTAAAGATGGAAATGTATATTCATTTTCGATTAAGCCAGAAGATACAGACTACATTGATTTTGGTACTTATTATTATGACATTGAGCTTATCAGAGGTGACCAGATACATCAGACGTTTATTGGTAAGCTGATTATCACGGAAGAAGTCACATTTGCATGTGATACCGAAAAAGGGGTGTAAAGCATGGATGATTATAAGATTATCATGCTTGCGGACGATGATCACTTAACCGTAAAATTGGATAGCGTTTCAGTTGTTGGTACAGACGATTATAATCAACTAACAAATATTCCTAAAATCAACAACGTTGAGGTAAAAGGAAACAAAGCACTTGCGGATTATGATATTGAGAGCGCAAGCGAAGCAGAAAAAAAGTTTGAAAATTTGAACAGCGAAATAAATACACATACAAGCAATGCGGATATACACGTATCACGTACAGACAGGCTTAAATGGAACAGCAGTACGACGTATACTGTTAACGAAGGAAATCTGATAATAGGAGGACAATAATGGCAGATATTTCAGAAATCACATTACCTAGTGGAGCAACTTACGACATCAAAGATGCAACAGCAAGACATGACATTAGCATTATAAAGGGCTCTGCAACAGGTGCTATGCATTACGCAGGAGTTACAACAACGGCACTTGCGAATGGCTCTAGCACATCACCAATCAAGATCAATAATGCAGATTATACGCCATCAAACGGTGACGTTGTAATTTACAATTCGCTTGAACTTGTGTGGTCTACATCAGATAGCAAGTGGCACGAGTTCGGTAGTACAGGCAGTCTTAAGGGACTGGCATTCAAGGATTCTGCGAGTGCATCATATACACCGAAAGGTTCAGTTTCAGCACCGACTGTTTCGGTTGCTGTAAATACAGCGAGTGTTACGCCTATGAATAGTGTAGGCACATTACCAAGTTTCACGGCATCGGTTTCAAATGAGGTTCTAACACTTGGATTTTCAGCAGGATCTTTGCCAACAAAAGGAACAGCGGTGACAGTTGCCACAAGCATTAAGTCCGCTAGTGCATCCGCACCAGCGTTTACAGGCACAAGCGAAACGATAACATCAAAATAAAAGGGGGTGCTTGAATGGCTGATGTATCAAGTATTAAACTCCCAAGTGGCACAACATACACGGTAAAGGATTCCGCAGCCAGAACCCATATAAGCAATAAAAGCAATCCACATGGAGTCACGAAATCACAAGTAGGTCTAGGAAGCGTTGCAAACTATGATCAGTCAAAGGCGATAAAAAGCATTACAAGATCAGGAACAACATTTACGGCAACGGCATTAGATGGAACAACATTTACGTTCACTCAGCAGGATAACAATACAACATATGGAGTTGCGACACAGAATACAAATGGATTGATGTCTTCAGCTGATAAAGCTAAATTAGATAGTCTGAGCGCAACAAGTGTCTCGGCAATTACCAATTCAGAAATCGACACAATTGTCGCTAGTTAAGGAGGAAAAATGGCTAAATATTTAGATCAAACAGGACTTAAATACTTCTGGGGAAAGATAAAAGCTAAAATGCCTGGACCGCTTCAGGCTTATCCAGTTGGAAGTATCTACATGAGCATTAGCTCTAGCTTTAACCCGAATACATCATTCGGTGGAACATGGTCAAAAATTGCGGAAGGACATTGCTTAATACAGGGCGGAGAAAAATACGTACTTGGAAGTACTGGCGGAGAATCAACACACAAACTAACCATCAGCGAGATGCCGCAACATCAACATAAATTTGTTCGTGATGACGGTCGAAAGGTATCTTCGTGGCCAACAAATGTGGCTGATGGGAACATATGGTATGTTCCTGTTGATGGTGATAATACGTATGGACATATGGAATACAGGACGACTTCTGAAGGCGGTCTACTCGCCCATAACAATATGCAACCATATCTAGCAGTTAACATTTGGAAGCGCACAGCATAAGGAGAAAGCAAAATGGAAGAAGAAAAAATTGAAGTAACAAAAAAGCTGGTCTTGAAAGATGGCACGCAATTAAAAATTAAAGAATTCAATGCTGAAGAAGGTAAAGTTTCAGTAACCATATTAGGTAGTGGATACCAGGAAGCTGTAGAAGCTTTAACAGAGGAACAGATCGCAGACATCCAAATTCTAAACGAACTTGGTGAGGTAGTTCTGACAGTGAAAGGATACAGCCTTTGCAACAGAATCTCTGTAAACACCAAGGAGAACACAGCTACAGTAACTTTCGAAGTTAAGGAAACAAGAGAAGCTGTTGTAGACGCAACAAAGGCAATTCAGATATTGCAGAACATATCTGAGCAGAACACTGCTGACATCACAGCAATCAATGAAGCTATCGCTTCACTTGCAGAAATCGTAGGGGGTGAATAGCCATGGTAAAGTGGTACGTAAGACAGATTCAGATGAACAGAATGACACTGGAAGAAGTGCCTAAGAGATGGCATGACGCTGTAGAAAAAGCGTTAGCCGAATTGTAGGATAAAAAGACAGGCGCAACGCGCGCCTTTTTTATTAAGTATGTGAGGGTTAAACATGATAAAATTATTTGGAACAACAGACACAGACTTTTCAAGCAACGGCGATGCAGTCATTCAGCCATTCAAAGCAAAAGTTCACAAGGAAGATAATGGCAAATTTTATTTGAATATTGAAGCAGACATTTCTTATGCTGACCTTTTGACAGCAAATAGGATTATCGTTGCAGATACGCCACAGGGTGCACAGGCTTTCCGCGTTAAGAACCCTGAAAAGACAAAACACAAGATCACATTAAAAGCTCAGCACATATCGTATGATGCTCAAAACTATGTGATTGCAGACAGTTACGTTGTGGATAAAAATTGCAACGATGCGATGGACCATCTGAACAGCGCCACAGACAATCCTAGCCCATTTCAGACGTATTCTGATATTGCAATTGTAGATTCATATAGGTGCGTGAGAACATCGCTGTATGACGCTTTTAGCACGGTTCTAGAGCGTTGGGGTGGTCACTTTGTACGTGACAATTACAGGTTCGGAATCATGAGTACTATCGGGCGCGATAATGGCGTGACTGTACGATACAAAAAGAATCTGAAGGAAATGACATGCACGGCAAACTGGGACAATGTTGTGACAAAACTTATGCCAGTTGGAAAAGATGGCCTGCTTCTTGATGAGGTCTATCTTTACAGCAAAACACAGTACGATATTCCATTCACAAAAGTTGTATCTTTCAATCAGAATGTTGACCAAGACCTATACAAGGATGCAGAAGGACATCTTGATGAGACAGCATATAACAATGCACTTATTGATGATTTGAGAAATCAGGGGCAGGCATATGTTGATGAAAACTGCGTGCCAAAAGTGAATTACACACTCAAGGCTAATATCGAAAAACTGACGGATATAGGTGATACAATCGAAGTCATTGACGAGCCAATGGGGGTGGATATTACAACGCATGTTATTTCGTATGATTATGATTGCATTTTAGGCAAGTATACGGAGCTTGAATTTGGAAATTTTCAACAAAAAGTTTCTGACTTGATGGGGATAGTAAGTTCAACAATTCAGCAAAGTGTTGAGAAGAACAACTCTGCTTTACAGGTTGTGTTTTCAGATGCAATTCAACATGCTCAGGAAACAATTCTAGGCATGCTTGGCAATTCGTATGTTGTGTATGAAGGCGACAAGATTCTTGTTGTTGATGCATTGCCAAAGGAAGAAGCTCACCACGTCATTATGATTAACAGCGGTGGTATTGCATTTTCAAACACTGGAATCAATGGAGATTTTGAAAGTGCATGGACGATTGACAATGTGCTGAACATGCAACATATTAACGTTATCAATTTAGTTGCGGACATGATTAAAGGTGGAACATTAAAGCTCGGCTCTAACCTTAACCAGAATGGACAGATTGAAGTCTATGATGAAGCAAACAATCTGATTGCAAAGCTGGACAAAAGCGGACTAATCATGTATGGACTTGATGGTTCATATCTTGTGGTAAATAATTATGTTGGCTTTGCAGGATATGACCGTACAGGAGCAAAAACATTCTGGGTTTCAGGTGACGAGTTCCATCAGAAAAAATCGGTAATTGAAGAAGAGATCACGTTGTGCAACAAAGCACGTTTTATTCCAATTACAGTAAAAGATGGCGATACTGTTACAAATGACGGCATCGGCATAGTGGGGGTGTGATATGGCTACATCAGGAACATTTAAAACATCAGCATATGATGGTGCATGCTTACAGTTCGACTGGTCATTAAAAAGCCAAAGCACCGTAAACAATCAGTCTGTCATTTCGTGGACGTTGAAGGGCGCTGGAATTAAGTCTGGCTATTGGTACATGGCAGGGCCTTTCAAGTGCATTATAAATGGGACTACAGTTTATCAGTCAAACACAAGAATTAAGTTGTACACTGGAACGGTTGTGGCATCTGGAGAGCTTGCAATCGGTCACGATACCAACGGTGCAAAGAGTTTCAGCGCATATGCAGAGTGTGCAATTTCTGTTACGAGCGTAAACTGTAAAGGTTCTGGAAGTTGGAGCCTTCCCGATATTGGCAGAGCATCACAGCCAAGTTTGAACACATGGCCGAACAATTCTCCAGACTTTAATATCGGCGATACTATTGTGGTGCATATGAACCGTAAGTCAACCGTGTTTACGCACACTGTTGTGTTGAAGTTGGGTTCATACAGTTATACAATCGGCACAGGTGTAACAGATAATATTACACTTGATACAGATAGGATTGCATCTAATCTTTATGCACAAATGCCAAACAGCAATGCCATGACCGGAGAGATCGCTGTAACAACGTATAGTGGCAGTGCAGTTATAGGAACATCAAGATGTACCATTATTGCACACGTTGTAAATTCTAGCCCTGTCTTTGATGTGGTGTATTCAGATACAAATTCGGCAACAGTTGCAATCACAGAAAACAATCAATATATCATTCGTAATAATTCTACGTTACAAATCAGCATAAGCAATGCAAAGGCGTTAAACAGTGCCACGCTGAAAACATTGACAGCGGTTGTAAATGGTAATGCTTATACGGGCACGTTAAACGGCTCTACAGGAGTTATAAATGTCGGCGTGGTAAATGTATCATACGACACTGAAGTGACCGTCAAAATCGTTGATTCAAGGGGAAATGTGAGCCAGAAAAATATCACAGTTCTTGTATATGATTGGAGCTTGCCGAGTGCCATAATAAAGTTGAATCGTAAAAGCAATTATTACTCAGAGTGCATTTTGAACGTTAATGCAAACTATGCGTCAATAGGCGAAAAAAATGAAGTAACGATTAAGTACCGCACGAAGAAGGTTGCAGACAGTACTTTCAGCACTTACACGACAATTCAGAATAACACCGATACAAGCTTTACGGCTGATAACAAGTACGAGTGGAACGTACAGGTTGAGGTTTCTGACAGGATAGGAAAGACAACCTACAATCTGATTCTTTCAAAGGGTATCCCGATTACGTACACGGACATCAAGAAATACAGCTTTGGTGTGAATTGTTTTCCGAAACACGATAACAGCCTTGAAGTCAATGGCGTTTGCATTAGTGGTCAGGTGCTTTACAACAGTGCAAGCGGTACGGCAGGAACTGTAACATTGTCAGACAGTGCGGAAAATTATACTTATCTTGAAATTTTCTACAGGTCGTCTGGTGATAATGCTTGTGGAAGTGTTAAGGTATTCAGTCCAAACGGAAAACTTGTGCATTTAGGAACGATTCATTATATTGCGGATTATGACTATGCAAAGTTTGCTCTTGTAAATGTTTCGGGTTCAATGATCACATTCAGTAAGAATTATCAGATCACTTTGAAAAGCAACGGCTCAGTATATTCAGCAGAAAATGCGATTTTTATAACTAGAGTAGTTGGATATTAAGCAAAATCATGATATACTAGGAACGTGGTGTTGTTCATGTTCACCACTTCCTTTCTCAGCTTGTCGGGGGTATTCGGCGGGCTGTTTTTTTTATGCATGAAATTCTATACTAACTTGTCATAGCCTACAGGTCATACCATGTTAGTACAGAAAAAAATCACCGTTTGCATTAGGTGATTGATTGGTGTATATTATAGGCGTAGGGTTTAGTTGACATTTAGGCATGAAATTCTCCTAGTAATCGGCAGGCAGAAATGTCTGCTTTTTACTTGAAGAAAACTTCTATCCCATCAGGGGAAACATGGACAGAATCAAGGATGTTGCGCCACAGTGTGCGCTTGTTCTCACGTGTTAGGTTGCCATATATTGAGAGCCAACCGCTGTTCAGAAATTGGTTAAGATGATCGGTGTTTTTAGGTTTGAAGGATTCAAGCCTTTTTATTTTATCTTCAGTTTCGGCGTACAGGCGTTCATAGGTGCTCACAGGCATGCGTTTCTTGATAAAGATATAATTCAGATTATCAAGTTCTTTCCTTAATTCTTTTAATTCCTTTTCAGTTGTGTTCTTTGTTTCCGATGTGATGCTTGATATTGTGGCTATATGATCTTTAAGCAGGTTATCAAGATTAGACAATAGATACTTTTCTGTTGCCAGCTCCGCATAGTGCTTTTTGTGGGTGCATGTATGCACTGAGTGGGCATTGTTACAACGATAATAGTAATATCTTTTGCCACCTTTTGGATGGCTCACTCCAACCAACTTAGAACGGCATTCTGGGCATCTTAACAGTCCAGTAAATAAATATACATGACGTTGTATTCCAGTGCGTATATTGGACTGTAATGCGGTCTGAACGGCATTGTATGTTTCTTTCGTGATATATGGTTCGGCATAATTGGAATTGCCACGGTATGAGCCTGCATAAAATTCATTCTTCAGAATGTGCATGTATGACATGTAAGGTCTAGACAGTCCGTATTTATTGTTTACGTATTCGACAGTGTGATGGACTGATTGATGCAGAAGAAATGAACCAAAAATGTCTTTCACTATTGGTGCTTTGGATTCATCAATTACAATGCGTTTATTGCCGTTTTCCGTGGTGATTTTGTAACCGAAAGGAACATTACCAGTGATAGGTTGTCCTTGTGCAATCTTGTATTCAAACACAGCTTTGATACGTTCAGAGCCTTTTTTTAATTCATGTTCTGCAAGATTGACTTTCAGGTTGAACATGAACAAGCCATTTGCCGTTGACGTATTGATATCGTCCTCACAAATGGAAATCATGGCAACATTATTTTGCTGAAGTAGTTCAAGCATTTTATTAGCTTCAAGGACGTTACGTGAAAGACGGTCAAGACGAGTAAAGGCGATTGCATCCAGATCACGAAGGTTTGACAGCATGGATTGAAGCTGCGGACGTTTCATGTTGCTTGCTGAGTATCCTTCGTCAATATAGATATGTTGCAGGGCATGACCATTATCGTTGCACCATTGCGTTATTTCTTCAGTCTGGGCCTGTATTGAGTATCCATATTTCTTTTGTTCATCAGTGGAAACACGAGCGTATCCTGCCACTCGCAGATTTTTTCTCATAAAAATACATCCGTTTGTTTGAAAATAAAAAAAGCAGTCCATACTAGCCGATGAGGGGCGGTGAAAATATGGACGCAGAAAAAATATATTCGTTGTTGTTTAATCTTTATGCCGAACAGGAAAATCTCAAAATCGAGTATGAGTTAGACAACTCTTTTTTTTCGACAGATGGTTTCAATCAGAAACATTTTTGCTGTCAAGGTACAGTTTCATTATCTTCAGATATAGCTCATCCTTCTCAGCTTCTGGAAGATCGTGAAACAGAGACTCGATGCGCAGTGTGAGGTCTGTCGCTTCATCATAGCTTGTTGTATCAATTCCAAAGTATGAAATGTCAATGCCGTAAACCTCACAAAAACGTTTCAGCGTTGAAAGAGTCAAAGAACGTTTCCCAGATTCGATATTTGAAATGGCAGGACGAGAAAGCCCGACCATTTCAGCAAGCTCAGACTGTTTGAGATCACGTGAGTTGCGCAGTTCTTTAAGTTTCCTTCCTATCGATTTATTGTTTATCATTATTTTTACACAACCTAAAAAAGTTTATATTTCGATGATAACACACCGTAACTATTTGAAACAATAATAAATAATCAAAAAAAGATGAAAAGTAGTTGCAATTTGATGATAATGGTTTATAATGTAGGCAAAGAAAGGGGGCACGAAATGAAAAGAGCAGAGCTGAAAGCGTTTCGAGTATCAAAGGGATTAACTCAGAAAGATGTAGCAGAAATGCTTGGAATATCGACTAGCCATTATGCTTGTATTGAGCAAGGAACGCACAATCCTTCTACAAAGCTTGTCAAAGTGTTCTGCAAGGTATTTGGTAAGGAAAATGCGAGTTTAATAATTGGGAGCTGAGAAGATGTTAGAAATCGTAGCAAGTATTATACAAAACGGAAACGCAGAAGAATTAAGAGCAATTATTGAACAGTATGAAATGGATGTTTCAAAAAGAAAGGAAAAAGGAAAAAATGAAAGGTTTTGAAAACATTAAAAAAGAAGTCGCAGTAGACTTGATTGAGCTGGTAAATCAGCTGAGAGGACTTGAAAAGTCCGCACAGGTAAATTATTCCGTGCAGAATCGAAAGACAGGCGAGTGGGTTAAGAAGGAATTTAATTATGTGCCATTAGACAACATTTTAAACAAAATAAAGGAAAATAAGCACTTTGCGCTATTACAGCCCATTGGGGTTGATGAGAATGGCATAAATGGTGTTCGATGTATTCTTGTTCACGAGAGTGGACATGTATTCGAGACAAACACCTACCCGTTTGCAGTTAAGGAAGGTGCGAAGCTTCAGGATGAGGGTGCAGAGATCACATACCGCAAGCGTTACTCATTAGGTGCATTCCTTGGCATGGCAACTGAAGAAGATACAGACGGAAATGATGATGAAGCAACGAACAGCACGGAACGCAAGGCGTCACCAAGACAGATTGAAGTATTGAGCAAGAATTACACTGGCGAGAATCTAGAAAAGCTGTTAAAGATGAACAAAATCGAAAAGCTGGAAGATATGCCAATGTCGAAAGCAAGCGAGTTGATTGGAAAGATTATGAAACAGAGAAAGGCGGACAATCATGAGTAGTTACGTGCAATTTGTAGTATGTCAGCACACTGACAGCCCAAAAAAATTCCTGTTCTATGCACCGCTTTATGCAAGCATCAAGAGTGGTGACGAAGTGTTAGTTGATACGAAGTTCGGAGAAAAAATGGTAACAGTGCTTGCAGTTTGCACTTCAACTAGTAATGATGTGGAGCAAGCATTGCGTGTTCTTGCAGGTGCAGGATGTGAGCCACTCAAACGAGTTATCGGCAAATATGATTTTACTAAATTTAACTACAGAGAGGATGAAACAAATGAATAACATTATCGAAAGAAAAGACTCAGACGTTGCATTGTCTGAAGAAGTATGCGAGAGAATCATCAACCTTGAGAAGCAGGCGAAAGAAATCAAGAAACAACAGGACAGCATGAAAGCTGAAATTCTTGAGGCTATGCAGAAGTACGGCGTATTAAAGTTAGACAACGAATTTCTTAAGATTGCACTTGTTCCAGAACATGATGCAGAAAGGTTTGACAGCAAAACATTTAAGGATGAGAATCCTGACGTGTATGACATGTACGTCAAAATTTCAAAAGTGAAACCATCCATCCGCATCACGGTTAAATAATGGAAACATTCAGCATTAAAGGCGGCACGCTTGAATTTTTTCCTGAAACACATACATATCTGTATGAGGGGCTTATGTTGCCAAGTGTCTCGCAGATTCTTGGTGCGAAGTTTAGAAATGAATATGCAAGCGTTCTTCCTGCCGTGTTGAATAATGCGGCCAAAAGAGGTACGGCAGTACATAAGGCAATCGAGAACTACAACAACTCAGGCTATGATGATGGAAGCGAAGCAGTGCGAAACTTTAAATTTTTGCAGAAGCAATACGGATTCGAGGTTCTGGACAGTGAACTTCCGATTGTGATTTTCAAGGATGATATGCCGGTAGCATGTGGACGGCTTGACATGACAATGCTGATGGATGGTGAAACTGGCATTGCGGACATTAAAACCGTCAGCGCATTAAACAAGGAAAAGATCGCATATCAGCTGAATTTGTACAGAATCGGACTGATGCAAAGCTATGGAGTTGATGCAAAATTTCTGAAGATCATACATATCAGGGATGGCATCAGAAAATTTATTGACAGTCCTGTGAACGAGGGCATGACATGGGAACTAATCGAAAAATTTTTGGAGGAAAACGAAAAATGAACAATGTTAGTTTGATTGGAAGACTTACGAAAGATGTTGAGGAACGGAGAACGCAGAACGGAACACCAGTTGTATCATTCACATTGGCAGTTGATCGCAGAAAAAAAGAAGACGGTGCAGACTTTATCAACTGCATTGCATGGGACAAGGCAGCTGAAACAATCGCACGATATGTTCATAAGGGCGACTTGTTTGGAGTGACTGGGCACATTCAAACAAGAAATTATGAGAAGGACGGCAGAATGGTTTATGTGACAGAAGTAATTACGACAAGCTTTCAGTTCTTGGAGCGTAAGCGTGAAATGGCTTCTTATGGCCCTAGCGTTCAAAATAATAGCAACTATGATTATGGTTGGGGAAATACAAGTAACGACATATCCGAGTCTGAATTGCCATTCTAGGCGGTAATAATGGCATGATAGGAAATGCAAAAGCTATCATCCAGTGGTTGTTCGACCAGCAGGACGCAGAAAAACTGTACGAGATAAAAGAGAAAAAATCGAAAAGATCACTCACAGCCAATGCGTACTACTGGTCTTTGCTCAACCAGTTGGCTAGCGTTATGAGGTTTAGCAGTGAAGAAGTACATTTCATGATGATTAAGCGATACAGCACGTGTGAGGTTGTGTCGGTAAGGTCAGACATAAAAGTTGATGGATATTTTCGGTATTATGAAGAAATCGGTAAAAGTGATCTTGACGGAAAAGAGTTTACACATTACAAGATTTACAAAGGAAGTTCGGATATGGATTCAAAAGAGTTTTCAATCCTTCTTGATGGATTGATTAGAGACTGTGAAGGACAGGGCATACCTGTACTTACGCCAGATGAGGTTGCGAAATTAAAGTACATAGAAATGAGGAAAAACAAATGAATATTTACATTGAAAAAGGCGCGTATGCGCCGAATAGAGCGCACAAAACTGATGCAGGATTAGATATAAGATCACGTGAGACAAGGCTTGTAAAAGCACACAGTAGTGCTTTATTTCATACTGGATTGCATGTTCAGTTGCTACATGGAACGGCAGGGTTGTTGGTTTCTAAAAGTGGTTTGAACGTCAATCACGGCATTACATCAACAGGATTGATTGATGAAGGATATACAGGCGAAATTCTGGTGAAACTGTATAACAATTCTGATGAAAACTATCTGGTGCATGCAGGAGATAAAATATCACAGTTGGTTGTAATTCCAGTGTTTTATGGTGGTATTCACATCGTGGATTCATTGGATGAAAATACCGAGCGTGGTGATAAAGGTTTCGGAAGCAGTGGAAAATGATAAAGAAAGAGTTCTGCATTATGCATGAAGGCATGTTCTTCACGAAGGAACACTGCTACAGATATTATTCAGAACGGGTATACGGAACAGTAAGGCATGAAATTTTTTTCGGCAATGCCAACAGGAAAAAGTCAATCAAGTATGGTCTTGTGGTGTTTATCAAACCAGAAGATCACAACATGTCTGAGTATGGCGTGCATAACATAAAGGGGCATGAATTTAATATGCATCTGAAAAAGCTTGGGCAAGAAAGAGCCATGGCTGAGTATGGATTGACTACAAGCGAGTTCATTGACATTTTCGGGAAAAACTATCTGTGATGTGACTTATTTGTACAGAAAGTATCACAATACAAAGACGGTTGCTGATGGCATAAAGTTTGATTCAAAGCTCGAAGCTGAACGGTATGTACAGCTGAAGATTCTGGAACGTGCAGGAGTTATTCGTGATTTGGAACTACAACCTGAGTATGAACTTATACCATCATTCAAGAAGAACGGCAAGACATGGCGTAAAACCGTGTATAAAGCCGATTTCAGGTACATTCTAGCAGATGGTGATAGAATCATTATTGAAGATGTAAAAGGCTCTACAGCGGTAATTACGGACGTATTTCGTTTAAAGCAAAAACTGTTTGAATACAAATATCCAGAGTACACAATCAGCATCGTTACGCGTAAAGACATCAAGAAGTTTCAAATAGAAACGAAAGTCGCCAAAATGTATTGACTTAATCACAATTTGATGATAATATTAAAGAGTAGTAATAAACTATAATGTTTGTTCGGTAGTTGCCCCTGCTGAACAGGGTAAAAACTGAATAGACACGAGAACTGTATGACTTTATAGGGGGCAAACTATAAAAGTTGTGCAGTTTTTTCGTTAGAAAGGCAATCACATGACAAATTGTGAAGAAGAAAAGAAAGGAAACAAAAACATGAATATTTTATCATTACTTGCCAGTGACAATTACATAGTCATAAACAGAGACTTGCTCAAAAAATATGGCATCAACGTAGCATTGATGCTGTGTGAACTTGCAAGCGAGTACAATTACTTTGATCAAAGCGGAAAGCTTGAGGATGGCATGTTTTATTCAACAATTGATAACATTAATGAAAGAACAGGGCTTAGCAAATATCAGCAGTCAGAAGCATTGAAAGTGCTTGATAAGAATGGAATTGTGAAATCTGTAGTGAAAGGAATACCTGCGAAAAGATTTTTCAAAATTGATGTTGAGGAATTGGAAAAGCAGATTGTTAATAATTCACCTTCTAGTTGTAAAGAAATTGGAAAACTGGATGGCGAGAAATTGGAAACAAAAAATAATAATAGAAAACTAATAAATAAAAGTAATAATCTAAAAGATAAAGAAAGTAAGAAAGAAGACACCAACAATACTCAGATTGAACATGTAGAAAAAACAACATGTAGAAAAAAGAAAAAGACTATATCTTATGATGAACAGATTGCGGAGTATACACAAAATGAAGATTTACAAAATGCATTGAAAGCATTCTTACAGATGAGATCATTCATTAAGAAGCCTATGACAGAGTATGCTCTTAAACTCATGTTAAAGAAACTTGATGATATGGGAAATACAGACGATGTAAAGATCGCTATTCTTAATCAGTCAATCACTAATAACTGGCAAGGTATCTTCCCATTGAAGGATGGAAATACAAAACATGATAAACAGCCAGAAAAGAAATACGATCAAAATGGTTATGGGTCTGAAGAAGAACTCATGGCTATGTTTTACGGAAAATAGTTTCAAATAGAAACAAATTACGTCAAAAAGTGTTGACTTTTTATGTTATAGTGTTATAATATAAGTGTAAAGAGAAAAGGAATTATAGAGGATTTAAATATGAACTTAGAAAAAATCGTAAAAAAAGCACAAGAAAATATGAATATCAAGGAAAAAATGCAATGGAACAGTCTTGATCATTTAAAAAGAAGCGCATATTTTGTTGATTGCGTAGAATATGAACTAAATAATGTAACTTTTGAATTAGAAATTGAAATGACTTATACATTGTTAGATAAGTTAGTAGAAATGTTCTTTCAAAAAGTATATTAAAATTATGAGGTGATATTTATGAATGAAGAGAACCCAACAGAAGAAGCAATCCAGAGGATGTTAGACAATTGCGATGAAAGTACTGAATATATCAAAGACAATATGATATACTGCCGAAAATGTAACGAGCCGAGAAGAAAATGGCTGTCGGCGGTCGGGATATATGTTCCTGTAATGTGTTCATGCTTGGTTGCTGAAAATGACAGGAAGGAAGAAGAGAAAAAGCAGCAGGACAGACTGGCACGAATTGAAGTATATAGGAACACAGGCTTTCCTGACAGAGAACTTCAGAAATGCCGATTTGATCACGATGATCAGAAATCAAAGAAAGCAAGCGACATGTGCATGAATTATGCCAGACGGTTTGACGAGTTCAAGAAAGCAGGAAAAGGGCTTATCTTATTCGGTGGAGTTGGAACAGGTAAGACTTTCCTTGCATCATGCATCGCAAATGAGTTGATTGACAATGGCGTGCCGTGTCTTGACACGAATTTTGCACGAATCATCAATACGTTACAGGGAATGTATGAAGGAAAACAGAAATATCTGGACAGCCTTAATGAGTTTGACCTTTTGGTGATTGATGATCTAGGGATTGAACGAAACACTGAATATGTAAATGAATTAGTGTACAATATCATTGATGCGAGATACAGAAGCGGAAAGCCGATGATCATTACAACGAATCTGAAATATTCAGACCTGTACCATACAGAAGACACAAGCAAAGCCCGAATATACAGTCGTATTATTGAGATGTGCCTTCCTGTATTGGTAAGCGGTGAAGACAGACGAAAGAACAAAGCGCAGGATTCAAGGCTCATGGATATTTTGAACGGTTAAATGTTTCAAAAAGAAACAAAAAGTATTGCAATTGTATATATATTATGATATTATAATGATGTAAAAGGAAATAAAAAAAAGGAAGGTAAACAACATGACAAACCAACAAATTATTTTCAATGAAGCAGTTGAACTTATGAAAAATGGAAAGATCGGAACAACAGGCAGACAGTTCGAGGTTGAGGATGAAAACGGCAACAAAACGATGCTCGATGAACCGGAAGATATTCATACATTCCAAGCATGGAAAAAGCTCGGCTATTGTGTAAAGAAAGGCGAGAAAGCTGTTGCACAGTTCCACATCTGGAAATGCGTATCAAAGGAAACTGAAAATAGCGAGGGGATGACCGAAGAACAAAAAAGGATGTTCATGAAAAAAGCAAGTTTCTTCAGCGCAAGCCAAGTGCAGGCAATGAATTAATGATATAAAGGCAAGCCCACCGCCTAAAGTGTGGGCACACAAAAAGGAAGGCAATAACATGGAAGAGAAACTAAATGGTACATATTATTTATTTGATTGCTTGGACGGTGTAATAGGTAACCGACTATTAACCCTTGAAGAGTTAAGACAAGCAATGACATGGGAAAATGTAACATACACGGAGAAAGATACAAAACGCATTGCAGCGGACTATGAAGCGACTTTATACCGGTACAAATACATAGACGGAGAAGTAAAAGAAAGCAAAATGCTTTACGATCCGTGGCAAATTTTTGGTTAAAAGAAAGAAGAGAAAAAAAGGAAGGTAAAAAAACATGGAAACAATTAATATCGGAACAATTAAAACGTGGAATATCGAAGCAATGACAGGATATAAGCCACGCACAACATTTTATGAGGATTTCAGCATTGCGGACCATTTTGGTACTTCGGCAGTCCGTGATACTTATTGCAGGGCATTCAATGGATGGCAGAACAACATTGAATACATGACAGAGCTTGTGATGGTCCTTAATTGGAAGATCGCAGAGCACTACAGAAAGAATGACAGACTTGCTGAAATGTATGACGAACTTTGGAACAAGGCTGACGAGTGGATGTATGAACATTTCGATGGTGAGGACTTACAATATTTTATGAGAACAACGGACTAGGGAAACCTAGTCTTTTTTTATCGAAAAAATTGTCAAAAAATGTCATGAAAACGTTTGACTTTTCTATATTGTAGTATTATAATATAGATGTAAAAAGAAAGAGAGATAAAAAACATGACAACAAAAGAAATCAAAGAATTAGCATTACAGATTTTAAATAGAAACGGTGAAACTGGTATTAAAAAGTCTGACTTTACAGTTAAACAGGCAAAGCAGTTGATCAAGGAATATAACTTAGGTTGGATGAAATAGAAAGGAAAAAAGAACATGACTGAAATCGTATGGCAAGAGATTAAGAAGAACGGAGAAATTATTACAAAACAGAGAACATTCAAGACAGAGAAAGCCGCAGAAAAGTTCATTGAAAAATTGTATGATAAGGATAACTTCTACAATATTTTAGCTACAAGATAATAGGAAGGACAAGAAAATGACAAACATGAACAACAGAGAATATTCAGCACTTATGAGTGCAGTAGATGAAATTATGGAAGGCAGAACAGTTAATATTTATGAAAATTCAAGCTTTGGTGCAGAAGTAATGACATTCGGTGTGAACTGGTCAGCTTGTGGAACACAGAACATCGAAGAGACAAAGAAATTTGCTGAGAAAATAAACAAGGCTTGTAAGATCGTGGAAAAGCTGAATGCGATGCAAATCACTGTAAACTATGGACATGAAGAAAAGACAGACAGATAACCATACACAGTATTGATCACAGAATAGGATGAAAAGTATGGTTACAGAGTAGGAAGTATATATTTTTTCAATCATGCTTGCTCTCTTACTTTCTGCTTTCTAGATTAAGGAGGAAAACATCATGGAATTAACATATTTTATTTGCGGAATGTTTGCAGGTGGTGGGATCACATTGATTGTATACAGTATTCTAGTTGCTAAAAGAGTCCAGGAAGAACAGGACAAAGCAACAAAATGTATATTCAAGTATGAAGAATACAGACGAAGAATCAGAACGCTTGAATATCAGAAAAGGGAACTAGAAAAGAAATTTGAGGAAAAAGAAAATGGCTAAACTAACGCAAGCGCAGAAAGATGCGTATATCAAAGAACTAGAGAAAAGATTGGAAGAAGCAGACAAAATTCAGAACGACCAGTTGAACATT
>ULRH01040341.1_pt1 | contig 21158 bp, 11 predicted proteins | sample 1955271 | NCBI WGS metagenome assembly ULRH01 (sample SAMEA4835677, study PRJEB28245) | human gut metagenome | biome: gut microbiome; material: fecal sample | place: Denmark | collected 2008 | reverse complement strand
GGGGCCCAACGAGGGCCCGCACCCCGGCCGGCGCGCCTACAGCCCCGCCGGCCACGGCTTGCAGCCGCTGTTATATCCTTAGCACACCTTTCTGCAACCCGAACTCGCGCCAGCGGCTGATGGGCCGCGAGTCGACCGTCCGCACGGGCGTGTTTTCATCAAGGTTGAACAGATAGTCGACGTAGGCGGCAACCATGGCCATGTTCTCTATCTCCTCGTTGCCGCCGTTGGGACGCTGCAACGAACGTGAATATTTTTCAAGAAACGACGTGTCATACTCGCCCTTGACAAAAGCCGGGGCGTACATTATGCGCCGCAGGTAGCTTATGTTTGTCTTCAGGCCCGTTATCTTAAACTCATACAGCACTCGCCTCATGCGCTCTATGGCATACTGGCGGGTGACGGCCCACACTATCAGCTTGCCTATCATAGGGTCGTAGTACAGCGGTATCTCGTAGCCCTCGTACACATAGCTGTCTATCCTCACGCCAATGCCGTTGGGCTCTGTAAGCTGGCGGATGACGCCGGGGCACGGCATGAAGCCGTTTTCGGTGTCTTCGGCGCAGATGCGGCACTCGATGGCGTGGCCGCGCTGGAAGAGTTCGTCCTGGCGGAAGCGCAACTTCTCGCCGTCGGCCACACGCAGCTGCTCCTTGACGAGGTCGACGCCCATCACCTCTTCGGTTATGGGGTGCTCCACCTGCAGGCGTGTGTTCATCTCGAGGAAGTAGAAGTGGCGGTACTTGTCAACCAGAAACTCTATCGTGCCGGCCCCCCTGTAGCCGACGGCCTTGGCTGCCGCCACCGCCTTGGCGCCCATCTCGCGCCTCAGCTCGGGCGTGAGGAACGGCGACGGGCTCTCTTCGACAATCTTCTGGTTGCGGCGCTGCACCGAGCACTCGCGGTCGAAGAGGTGCACAACGTTGCCATACGAGTCGCCGAGTATCTGGAATTCGATATGGTGGGGCTCTTCGACGAACTTCTCGAGGTATACTGTGTCGTCGCCAAACGACGACAGCGACTCGGAGCGGGCGGCATCATAGGCCTCCTTCACCTCGTCGTCGCTGTGTATGAGGCGCATGCCCTTGCCCCCGCCTCCCATAGATGCCTTGAGCATCACGGGGTAACCTATTTCCCGGCAGATGCGCAAAGCCTCGTCGGCGCTGCCCAACGGCTCGGTGGTTCCGGGCACCACAGGCACGCCGGCGGCCATCATGCGCTTCCGTGCGGCAATTTTGTCGCCCATTTCCTCCATGGTCTCGGCGGTGGGGCCGATGAAGATGATGCCCTCGGCGTCACAACGGCGCACAAAGTCGGCGTTTTCCGACAGGAAGCCGTAGCCGGGATGTATGGCGTCGGCCTTGCAATGCTTGGCTACGGCGATAATCTTTTCGATGTTAAGATAACTCTCGTGCGACTCTGCCGGGCCTATGCAATAGGCTTCGTCGGCATACATCACGTGACGGGAGGTGCGGTCCACCTCCGAGAACACAGCCACCGTGCGCAATCCCATCTCACGGCACGAGCGCATGACACGTACCGCTATCTCGCCACGGTTGGCTACTAAAACCTTTCTAATCATCCTTATTATATTAACAACATACTTGTCCGGCCAACCCACGGGCCGGAACAGCCTTAACCGAATGGCAGGTCTTCTGACTGACTCCTGTTTCTGAAACCTTCCCGAACTTTACACAAGTAAAGGCCAGTGGCGTTGAGTTTCCTTTCAGAACGTAAGCGGAGCTTCACAGCAGCGGGACTGTCCGGGAGTTCCACCCGATTCCCTTTTAATCCGGGGCGCGAGGTATCGGCGCCGGAACCAATTCGGGCGCAAAGGTAATACTTTTTCGTTTTATGGCCTAAAAAAATGCTAATTATTTTAACCACCGCCGGTCGACAGACAGCCTGGCGCCTGGTTCGGCGCCGTTGTCTTGCTACCCAAACGCCTGCATCATCACCGCCGCGCCTTGCCCGGCGCCTTGCCCCGACGCTGCCCCATGAGCTTTCGGCATTGACGGACAGCATCACGGGAGGCGACACAGCGAATTTGCTTGTGCCACGCAGACAGCCCGGGACTAACGCCGCACGCGGGCACAAGTGCTTTCTGGCCCAAACTTACAACAGCGCCCAAGCCGAAAGCAAACAAAAAAACACGCCCCGGGGCACTTGCGGCGTTGCGCTGGGCTCCATGGGCGTGTTACGATTAAAACCTAAGAACAAAGTTCAGAAGAGCTTGGCGGGGTAAACGCCCTCGTCGATGAGGCTCTGTATCTTGTCTACCACTCCTTGGCGGTCGGCAGAGTAAGTAACTCCGAACCACTTGCTCGTAGTGTCGAGCACCTTGACCGTGGCCGTCTGCTCGTTGATGAGCTTGTTGACCATCAGCGGAATGAAGAACTCGGCCTTGGGGTTGGCCATGTTCTTCGGGTCGGCCAGGAACTCCTTGAAGTATGCCTCGCTGTGCTCGAAATAGTCGGGAGTGAAGCCCCACATGTTCATCGACACGGGAGTGTTGTCCTCGACGGGCACCCAGGCGCCCTGTTCGTCCTTATAGCATATCGGGCCGTCTACGCGCATGATCTCCGTACGCTCAACCACGGTGGTCAGGTTGCCCTTGTCGTCCTTCGAGCAAATGCCTCGTGCCACGGTGCCGTTTTCCGAAAGGGTGTTGCCAACGCGGAATCCCACCATGGCATAGGCGTTCTTGCTGCCCTCGGGCAGGTCGGAAAGGAACTTGCCAATGACCATGAATGCGTCGCGGTTGTAGAAGTCGTCGCAGTTGATTACGCAGAACGGCTCGTGTATTACGTCCTTGGCCATGAGCACGGCATGGTTGGTTCCCCACGGCTTTACGCGCCCTTCGGGGCAGCTGAAGCCCTCGGGTAGTGCGTCGAGGCTCTGGAAGCACAACTCTGCCGGCACGTGACCCTCATACTTGCTCAGTATTTTCTCGCGGAAATCCTGCTCAAAGTCTTTGCGGATGACGAAGACAATCTTGCCGAATCCGGCCTTGATGGCATCGTAGATAGAGTAGTCCATTATGGTCTCGCCGTTGGGGCCGAGTCCGTCGAGCTGCTTGAGCCCTCCGTAGCGGCTGCCCATGCCGGCGGCCAGGAGTAACAATGTTGGTTTCATAATCTTTTATATTTGGTGTTATTTATAGTTGTTTAAGTTTGATGCTTAGTATATGCAAAAGTAACAAATATAGTTGAGAGTGGAGCAATGCGGCCGCATAGTTAATATTATTTAACCCCAGAATGACGCCGGGGCGCAAGGCGATGGCATGCAACTGCCGGCATATTGGCCGCCGGCCGCGGCGAAGGTGCAGCCCGCCACGCCGTCGGCAAGCGTCACGCCGGATGCCTCAGGCATGGCGGAAGCGCCGGTGAGGCATGCCTGCAATGCAAAAAACAAACAGCAGGCGGCATGGCGGCCGGGCGCAGGGGGCCCAATGCGGTGGCAGCCGGGCCCCGCGCACACGGCCCCACCCGCCCCGTTGCCGTGGCCCGCAGGTGTGAATATTGTTTACAACATGCCCCGTGAGAATGAAGCGGACGCCGGCTTCCGCCATCTCGGCGGCAAATACGCCGCTCTCGGAACACGTAGCGCAACGTCCTCTGCCAAAGGGCGTTGCGACGGCAGCAGCGGCAATTGCCGCGCCCGAAGACGTCACAGGGGAGAGCCGAACGGGTCGTTTGGCTTTTCAATCCTTGCCGTTTTGCCCTGCCCGACGGCCTCAAGCGGCTGCCAACGGGGCCCAAGCGACGCCACGGCAACTGTTTGAGCCGGTAGGCAGGTGGCTTTTTCCGGCAAATAATGCTGACAAAGCGGGCTTGCCGCTCAGAACGGATAGCCTATGGCAAAGTGCACCCCGAGCCCGTCGGAAAACTTCGGAATGTTGTAATAGCCGCTCTTGCCGGTGTCGTAAGGCACGTGGAGGGCTATGCCAAGGTCGAGCCGCAGCACGAAGAAATCGAGGTCGTAGCGCACGCCGAGGCCCGTGCCGGTGGCCAGCTGGCGCCAGAAGGTGTCGAAGCGGAACTCGGCGTCGGGGCGGTTTTCGTCTTTCTTCATCAGCCAGATGTTGCCAGCGTCGAAAAACAGAGCCCCATACAGGCTCCCGAAGATGTTGAAACGGTACTCAAGGTTCATCTCGAGCTTTATGTCGCCGGTCTGGTCGAGGTATGAATACGTGGACGAAGGGGCAACATATTTGCCCGGCCCGATGCTGCGTATGGTGAACGCCCTGATGCTGTTGGCGCCTCCCACGTAGAACTGTTCGCTGTAAGGGCCGCGCTCGGAATTGCCGTAAGCATAGAGCACGCCGGCGGCCACGTGGCCCACGAGCTGCGACTTGTATCCCAGCGACCACGTCTTGCGCAGCGAGGTGCTGACCTTGACAAACTGTGCAAACGGATTTCCGAACAGGTCTTTCTCCTTGTCGTTAAACTTCTTGCCGGCAGCCATGTAGCCCAGCGAGAGCAGGTTGCCCGACTCGGTGAGGCTAAGCTCCCATGCCACGGGGTTGCGGTATGACGCAGGGCTGGTGTAAGTGTACGTGTACTTTATCTTCGGCACAAACTGATTGCGCATCGACACGTATATCGCAGGATTGGCATCCATGATAGAGTCGAACGCCTCGGTGGTGTGGTTCAGCATGGTGTAGTCGAGCAGGAAGGGGCTGAACTCGTGCATCGAGTTGGGCGAAGTCTGGAACTTGTACGTCACCGCCCCTGTGACGGTGAGCATCTTGAAATAGTCGGCGCGGTTGAGCACATTGCCAGAGAGCGAGAACAGCGTCGAGGGCGTCGACGCAAAGCGGTGGCGCCTGAACAGCTTGAACGGCGTCTCGAGCCTCGGATACTCTATCGACACGTCGGCGCCATACTCGTAGGAGTTGATTTTAGAGCTGTTGCCGTCCACCTTCCTGCCCGTCTGCCACTCGTATGAGCCCTTGAGGTTTACCGTGAGCTTCTCTGCCCCGCGGAAGGCGTTGCGCTTGGTAAGCCCAAGCACGAGGCCCGGGCCTGTTCGGTCGTTGCTCTTCAGCGAGTAGTTGGCCTCTATCGAGCCGTCGTAGGGCTTGTCGAGCACGCAGTTGAGCGTCATGTCGAGCGTGTCGCAGTTGGCTGTAGTGTCGCGTGGTGCAAACGAGAAGTCGGCCAGGCTGAACATGCCGAGGCTGTTGACGTTGTTGGCCGACTCCATGTAGGCATCCTGGCTGAACAGCTGCCGCGGCCTCAGCTTTACGTCGCGCAGCACTGCCCCCGGGCGTATGGGTATTTTCTTGCCCACACTGCGGCCGGCAAAATAGATGGACAGGTAGCGGTGAACGAACGAGTCGGTGAGCTGCTCACCCATGTCGCGCCTGAGGTTGACGCGCAGGCGGCCCAGGTACCACTTGCGCTTGGCCAGCTCGGGCATGCCCCCCGCCGGCTGCACATGCACCTCAACCTTGCCGGGATTGGACACCGAGTCGGCCACGAACACGGCGTGGCCCGCGCTGTAAAAATAATAGCCGTTGTTGCGGAACAGCGTGGCCAGCCTGCTGCGCTCGGCATCGAGGGCCGCGGTGGTGAACGGCTTGCCGGGCTTCAGGCCGCTCTGCGCGGCCGTGGCGTGTATCAGGCTGTCGGCCGCCGGCTCGTAGCCCACATACTTTACGGTGTCGATGGTGTACAGCTTGCCCGGGGTGACAATGTAGCTGAGCTTGGCTTTCTTTGGGTTCTTTTGTGGAATGATGCCGTAGGCCACCTGCGCGTCAAAGTAACCGTTGGCCCTGAGCAGGTTCTTGGCAACGAGGGCGCGCGTCTCGGGGGCCACATAGCTGAGCAACACGGGCGCCGAGCCAAACTTGTCGCGCATCCAGCGCCCGAACTTCGAGTCGGCGTTGGCATACTTGTTGAACACGGCAAGCTTTATCTGTAGCGGCGACCGGTAGTAAGGACTGCCCAGCAAGGAGCCGTTGGGCTTGCATGCCAGGGCCGCCTCGACCTCGTCTTTCACGTTGTCAAAGTTGGCATCAGAGTCTGCCACGACGTATTGCGTCTTCTTCATGCCCGTATACAGCATATCGTCGTCGGGCAGGTTGCTGGTCGTGGAGCACGAGGCAAGCGCCCAGAGTGCCACAGCCGACAGCAGTATGTCAATAGTCTTTCTCATTGCTTTTAATCGAATCTTGTTCCGCCCTCTCGCGTTGCTTGCGCTTCTTGCTGCGCAAGTCGAACAGCTCGCTTAGGCTTGCCATCTTCTTTCTCCATACGAAACCGGCGCCATACTCCGTGATCTCGCCTTCAAGCAGGTCGTTGGCGTTCTTGTTATAGAACAGCCTTACATAGCGCTGGGCCGTCTGGTCGAGCCTGTACTCAAGCGACACGTTGTCGATGAACGCCTCGTTCTGGGTGCCTGACGCCGCATTGTCGGAGCCCGACGACACCTTGCCGCCAATGATGAAGCTGAAACGGTTGTTCCAGAAGCGCTTTGCAAACTTGAAAGAGTAGTCGGTGCGGGTGTTGCCCGAGGCGTCGGAGCTCTGGTCCATGCCCACGCTCATGTCAATAGACTGCATGGCGCTGTTGGTGATGCTGTTTATCTCGCTCTGCAAAAACGAGTTGAGCGCATTGTTCATCGAGAAGCCCCCGGTGTTGCCATCGGCCAGGTACATGCCCGTGGTGAGCATCGTGACGGCAATCTTCCCCCTCTGCTCCACGCTCATGGCCGCCAGTTCGTTTTTCAATGTCATGTCTTCGGGGGCGTCGAGGGTAAACTCCAGGCCCATGTCCTGCAGCGTCTTGGTCACCTTCACGCCGCAGTCGAACAGCACAGTGCGGCTGCTGCCCGACTCCGACGGCACGTTTGCCTTCACCTGCTCGGTGGCGGCAATGTTCAGTCGCGGGTTCATCACATTGCCGTTGAACTCGATGTAGCTGCCCTGCTGTATGTGGAAGGTCTTTAGCGGGATTATCGGCAGGGCGTACTTCATCTCTCCCTCGTTGAGCGTGTAGCGCCCGTAGAGCTGGAAGTTGTCTATGTCGTTGTAAACGAGGCGCAGCTCGCCGCCTCCCTCGAGGTTGACGTAGTTAGACTGGTCGGCGTTGAGCGCACACATGATGCGCGCTCCCTGCTCTATGTTGAGCATCAGCTCCATGTCGAGCCCGCCCATTTGCGGGGCGCTGCTCTTCACAACCTTGGTCGTGTCGCGGAAGTCGGTAAACGTCACAAGCTCGCTCAAGCGGTCGTCGGAGCTTAGGGGTGAGTCTTTCAGCACATACGTCAGGTCGGTCGTCCCGAGCACGTCGAGCTGCCCCCTCATGCTCAACCTGTCGAGAGCCCCGTTCATGCGGCCGTTGAAATTGACAAAGGCCTTGCCGTAAGCCACCGAGCTCGGGCGCTTCCTGGCGTTGATAAGCTGGTAGTTGCGAGCCCTCATCTGCATGTCGAGCGTCATCCGTGAGGGGTCGGAGAAGTCGACGTTGCCGTAGATGTTGAGCGGGTTGTCGTTGTGTGAGTACAGCGTGAAGTTCTCGAAAAGCAGGTTGCTGCCCACGATGCGCACCGGATCGTTGTCCATGCGCAGCTTAAGGCCGTAGGGAACGCTCGTGATGTACGACGAGTCGAGGTATATCTCGCCGTCTATCTGCGGCTTGTCAAGCCCCCCGTTTACCGTCAGCTCGCCGTCGGCATATCCCGACAGGGCTATTATCTGGTCGGGTATGAAGCCGTTGGCCAGCGCCAGCGGCAGGCGCTTCATGTTGAATGTGGCCTCGATGCGGCCCCCGTCGGCATCGGTGTACTTGCCCCGCAGCAGGCCCACCTCGGCGTCGTTGTGGCTCAGGCGTGCGCCAACGAAGTGCGACCCGGAGTCGCGCATGAGATAGGCAAACTCACTTCCCACGTTGCCTATGTAGCTATGCTCATACGAAAAGTCGTTTACGGTCAGGTCGGACATTACCGTCAGCTTCTCTTCCTTGTCTTGTATGATGTGGAAATCGCCGAAGAGCAGCCCCCCTATGCTCGGTGCGAACGGCAAGACCGCCGTAATCTTGCCTAAGTCGAACTTGTTGAGACTGACCGTCAAGTCTTGAAGCACATCGGGATTGCTGTCTTCCGTGTAAATCTTCACGCCCGTATAGTCGTCGGCAATGAGGTCGACGCGCGCATGCACCCTCCTGTCGCGGCCCAGGAATATGTAATTGTCGGTGTTCAGGGTGAACTCCTTGTATCCCAGCACTGGCTTGTCGGGCGTGAGGCGCACATTGATTCCGCTGTCACACATCTCGGCCCTCGCCCCGAGATACGCCCCCAGGCTGTCGGCAGCGTCGTAAAGCTTGACGTCGAGCCCTGCCTCGGTCTCGAAGTAATAGCCGTTGAGAAGAGTGGTGAAAGCCAGCTGCGGGTTGTCCTTGCGGTTTTGTACGCGCCCCACGAAGCGCAGCCGCGAGGCCGAGTCTTGCGCCACGTAGAACCTCACGGTGTCTATCATGGTGCTGTCGGCCACGAGCGAATAGAGGTGCATGTTGCCGTTGAGGCCCCGCTCGGGCGACGAGTTGAGGCTTAGGAAGAGGTCGTCGAACACCACGCCCTTGGTCTTGAGGAAGTTGGCAAACGGGTTGCCGTCGCGGCTGGCCAGCCTCAGCTGCAGGTAAGGCAGCAGTTGCGTGAGCCTGTCTTGGTCTATCACCTTGTCCTTGCGCTGCCGCTCGGCCTCGGCCATGATGCGCCCCACATGCTTCATGATGGCCTCATAGCCGCCTCGCGCCGCCAGCCTCAGGTCGAGGCTGCCGCTGCTTACCATGGCCCACGTGGTGTCGGGGCTTGTAGACAGGTCGACATTGATGTCTGTGGGGTGGAACTTCATCTTGCCGCTCTCTATCCTTATGTCGGCCACAGAGCCCTTGAGCATGTGCGTCTGGCGCAGGTTCGACGCGAAATCGAGGTGTGCGCAGATGCCGGTGGAAAGGGGTTGCCCTGTCAAGTGCATGCGGTATAGGTCGGCATTGCGCAGGTCGGCCACGAGCGTGGTCTGCACCTTGCGGCGGTTGAGCAGCGCGTAAACATCGACGCTGCCGTCGAACAGGGCATTGGTGCCGGCCACGCTGACGTGCCCCTTGCCGCCGCTGAGCGTGGCGCCGGCCTCAAGCCGCCCCACCCCGAGCGATCCGTATGCCAGCGTATCTACAGCCAGCTTGGCGCGCAACCGGCTCGACGGCGACAGGAAGTCGAGCCCCCTGCCGGCAGCCTCGGCCCTGCACGATACGGTGAAAGCAGAGTCTTGCGGCAGGAAATGGCTCACATTGAGACCGTTCACGGCCAGACGGGCCTCATAGGCGGTGGTGGCAGCATTGAAACGGCCGTCGACCGTCAGCCGCCCGGCGCCCTCGCGCGCCGACAACCTTGCCGAATAAGCGTTGCCGTCTACGGTGGCATGCCCATCAATAGCTATGCCACGGGGTATGCGGAAGGCCGGTTGGGGCCCGGCCAAAGCTGTGACGAAGGCCAGGTTTTCCGTACGCCCGGTGAGCCTGACGTCGGCACGCAGGCGGTTGGCGGAGGTCACATTGTGGGCCTTGCCCGACGCCGACAGCCTGAAGGCAGTGGGCAGACTGACATCTATGCCGGCAATGTCAAGGTCGCCCACGGTGCCGCTCACTGTGGCACGCACCGTAAGCGGCCTGTCGGGGTATGCCCTGACAAACTGCCCCGGCAGCCCTCCGGCAAAGCGCATGATGTCTTGCTTGCCCACCGAGGCAAGCAAGCGCAGGTCTATCTTGCCCGGGTTGCGCTCGTCCATGGCGCTGAAGTCCACCGACGCCTCGGCCCTGAGGTCGGAGTCGGTCGTGCGCAACGATAGCGAAGGCAGGCTCAGGCGCACGGAGTCCATGAGCACTCGGCCCTTCAGGTCGGAAAGCCTTATGCCGCTCTTCTCGTCCATGCGGCAATAACGCAGGTTGAGCCGTGTCTGCGGCGACTCGTAGAACACAGAGTCAATGCCTATGGCTATGCCGCTCAGGGCTATGTGGTTGGGGTCGAGGCCGTCGGCACGCGGGGCGAAGTTGTTGTCGAACGCCACCGTGCCGCCTGCCCACTCTATCGTGCCCACGGTATAGCGGCCACGCTCAAGGTCTATTACGGCGGCGGCGGCGGTGAGCCTTTCGGTGCGCGCCCTTACGCTGATGGTGTCGCCCGGCGTGTGTATTGCCACGGCGGTGCGCTCTATGGCCAGCCGGTCTACGTTAATGCACCATGGCGTGGGGGCCGACGCGGTGTCGGGGGGAACCACCGTGTCACACAGCTCCACCACCACATCGGCATCGGCGAGCCTGGCATCGTTGACCTCGGCCGTTCCCGATCGGAGGTCGATGCCGCGGCTGTGAAGGCTAAGCCGCCCTATGCGGCCGCGCACGCGGGTGGTAGCTATGAAACCGGCCGTGTTGACATGGGCGTCGGTGAGCTCAAGGGCGTCGACCGTCAGCCTGCTGCGAAGCAACTGGCCAAGGCCTACGTCGACCACCAGGCGGCCCACGTCGGCAATTGTGTCGCGCACCTGCGGCAACGAGTCGTTGCGCTGGGTCATCCTGAATCCATCGACACCTATGTCGAGCGGAAACACCAGCGACACGCGGCGCACGCTGATGTCCATGCCCGTGGCTTCCGATGCCGACGACACTACGGTCTGTACGGCCCAGTTCTGAACCGGCGGTATGTAAAGCAAAACCGCCAGAACAATGAAAAGCACCACGGGAAACAGCAGGATGCCCAATATCCAGTACAATAACCTTTTCATTTGCTTATTCACACTTATAAGGTGTTACGTGCTTTCAAAGCGCCGGTCACAGCAAACCGGACGAAATGACAAGATGCCTGATTCCGATTGTATGGTGCCGCCGTTTGTATTTACAAAGGTAAGGAAAAATATCGAAAGCAAACACTTTCACATCAAAAAAAGAGCTTGGAGAAGCAGTCCGTCCCTTGCAATGGAATGCTTTGCAAGCCTGACAAAGCGGCCGCCGCTGTCATTACAGCCCCAAAAGGCATTGTAATGTTGCAAAGCATAAGTAGCTGTTCAAAATTAACCGATACAATAGACCTTGCAGTTGTCCGCTATATCTTTGCCACCATCTTGTGAGCCCTTTCGGGCCGCATGCCAAAGTCTCATCGGTCGCGTAGCCCGCTACGCTCTCTCTTTGGACTTTGGCATGCATCTCCGAAATAGCGCACAATTTGATAGCAATTAATTTTGAACACCTAATTATTCATATTGAATCATATCAAACTCACGCCGACATTAAAGGTTACGACAGCAAGTTCCATGGCTTACACACCGTAAGCCTTGGGCAGAAAAACGCTGCGTAACGCAAAAACGTCGATGCGAAAAGGCATGGACAGCACAGCTTTAACCACTGAAGGCCGACCGCCGGATGTTTGTTTTCATTACCGACTGAGGTTATGCCCCGAGCAAGAACTACCCCTCGACGGCCCCCGCGGCAAGCTCGCGCCAAAGCCTGTCGGCAGGCAACGGGGCCTCGACCACTATGCGCTCACGGCTCACCGGATGCACAAACTCCACCCGGCGGGCCAGGAGCGAGATGCTGCCGTCGGGGTTGCTGCGCTGAGCCCCATACTTAAGGTCGCCCTTTATGGGGCAGCCCATGGCCGCGAGCTGGCAGCGTATCTGGTGGTGGCGGCCTGTCAGGAGAGTCACTTCGAGCAACGAGTAGTTGTCGCCCCGCCCTATGGTCTTGTAGCGCAGCACGGCCTGCTTGGCCCCAGCCACCTCGCGGTCGTGGGCATAGCTCTTGTTCTGGCGCTCATTGCGCACAAGCCAGTGGGTGAGCGTGGCCTCGGCCTGGCGCGGCGCCTGCCTCACGATGGCCCAATACGTCTTGTGGACGTCGCCGTCGCGGAACATGCCGTTGAGCCGCGACAGGGCCTTCGACGTGCGTGCAAACACCACCACGCCCCCCACGGGCCTGTCGAGCCTGTGGGCCACGCCAAGGAACACCTGCCCCGGCTTGGCGTATTTTTCCTTGATGTAGGCCTTGACGTCGTCGGCCAGCGTGCGGTCGCCTGTCTTGTCGCCCTGGACTATCTCGCCCGGAGCCTTGTTTACTATGATGATATGATTGTCTTCGTAAAGTACTTGCATTTTATCTTTGTCTTGAAATGTTTATGCCGGCATCCGGCCAGCCGTGCCGACAGCCCGCGGCAATGGCGCCTACATCAAGCTGCGGCATGGGCCTGAGGGCACACACAAGCCACCGTAGGGCGACAAGCCTGCACCGCACGGCTCGTTTTCCATGCAAAATTACTCTTTTTTCGCGAGAATATCATTGCATCGGCCCATTATTTGGGCCACCGAAGCAAGCCGGGCCCGAACCACCCCGACATGGTGGTAGCGCTGCAAACAGTATGTAGCCTTGTCAACGCCACGTTTTCCAAACACTTCTGTCCGGCTGATGGCAGCCGGGCCGACTGCCGATGCAACGGCATCACGACAACACGTGAACGCCACCGGCAAGGCTGCGCGCCACCACCAACACAGGCAACAGACAGCAGAAACCGGCCGAAGCAGGCTTGGCACAATGCACCGACGCCTATTGGCTCTTGCATTTTAGCGACGCACACCGCCAAGACCACTCGTCGCGCTTTTTGTTATAATCATACACGGCTATGGCCGTTGCAGCCTCGTTGCCAGCCAGACAGTGCTTCCGGACGGTCGCCGGGGTGATGAAACACCTCACCCCCTGCCCTTCGATAAAGGCAAAGGGCTTGTCGGCTGGTTTGCGTATGTTGCCACTGACCAGCTTGATGTATCCGTTGCCACCAAACCCGGCCGCGTCCAACAGCCTCGAACCGACAACGCTTGCCTTACCGTCGGGCCCGGCCACCCAGTTGAGTGTGAGCAGAGTTCCTTCGGCAACCCGGGCTTTCAAGTCGCGCAACGTCACCACCATGCGTTTCTTCTCGCCATATACAATGGCTGCGCGGCGGGCTGCGATGTCGACATGAGTAACGACAGCCACACTCTCGTTTGTACCATAAGACAGCATGGCGTCTGTCATACGCTTGTAGTCCAGCCCGTCGCTGCTGTCGGCAACGGCGGTTTGCATCCACGGCGCCCTAAGCCAGTCTTGCACTTCGTAGGGCAGCCGCCACCCCTGCCGGGTGTAACATCCTGCAGTTTTCTCTATGTGATACTTTGCCCGCCCGTAGTCGTTGAGCGACAGATATGCCGACGCCAGCCGAACCCTGACCTTGCCAAGAAACGACTCCTGGGCCTTGCAGTGAACAGCACGCAACAGGCAGGCCATGCTTTTTTCCGTGTCGTCGCAATACACCTCGGCCAACAACTGCCATATCCAAAACTCCGACTGCTTCTTTCTGGCAAAAGGCATCACCACAGTCAGCGCGTCATCCCTTGCCGCCCCGGTGGCAAGCATGAGCTTGCCGCAGAAGTAGCCGGGGTACATCATTTCGGGAAAGTCTTCGGTCAGCTTCTCTATCTTAGGCAGGAAGGCGCTTATGCGGCCAACGTCTCTCTTACGCAGCAACGCCTTGGCATATCCTATGTAGGCCTGTTCGGCCAAAGACATGGCTTTCTTTCCGTTTTCCAATCTATACTGCTCGAAGTCATCGGGCTGCAGGTTGTCAAGGTTCCACCACTCAATGAAATCGGCCAGGCGCTCCCATTGGCCAAGGCGCAAGCACGACTTCAGCAGGCAGGAATATCCTTTCGACGGAGCAAAGGTGTACTTGCCGACAAGGCCAAACAGGCTGTCCATCTCATGCAATGAGCCCGGGGCCACGGTCTTGGCAAACTCTGCCATTTTCCACAACACGTTGCTGAACATCATAGCGTCGCCCGATGTGGTCAGCAAATCCAGGCCCGCAAGCTCTTCGGCGTGTGCCAAGAATCCGCCGCGGTCGTTGTTCTCCAAGTCCGTTTTGAGCAAGTAATACAATGCCCACCCCATCTCACGCTGTGCCCAAACGTCTTGTGGCGCCTCGCCAAGGTCGGCCTTGGCCTGTTGGTAGGCCTTGGCCACGTCGCCCGCCTTGCACATTGCCGTTATGTCTTTAACTGTTGCCATGGCTATTCAAAATGAAGTTTTATTTCCTCTATCAATGCGGCAAGCTCACTGTCGGCCGCCCCCATGAGCGACATGGGCATGGCATAAGTCACAAATCCGGAGCCGTTGACATAAATCTTGATGTAAGAGTGGCTGCACGACGTGCGAAAGTAAAATGCCACGCTGTAGTCTTCGCTGTGCTCAACGACGTTGGTCATGGCTATGCCCAGCCCGTCGCACGCTGAGCGCACAAGGCTGTAGAGTTGCTCATGCGTATCGTCTGAGGGCTCATAGCCGAAATATAGCGGCATGGCATTCTCGTCGTCAAGCAGCATGCCCACCATCACACTGTGGGCAGTGGCACTTTGCGGCACCGCCTTGAGGAAGATGCCGCCCTTCTTGTACCTTATGTCATAACGCTCAATGCCGTCGGGCGTGGTTATGTAATAAATCTCTTGGTATGGCCGGCTTTCAACCCTGTCTATACTGTATGGCGTCAATTTCAGGTTGGCGTCTATGCACATCCATTTAGCATGCAGGTATACGGGGGCATTGGCATCGTGGAACGGTGAACGGTCGACACTGCCGAATACCCTGCATTCCTCGCTTATCTTGGAGCACTGCCGTATCGGCTCGATGCGGAACCTTGCAAAAGGGGTGATGTGGGGCAGGTTGGCAAACCCAAGGTAACGGCGTGCCCGTGTGGTCGCAGTGTACGCCCAACGCAGGCATTCGTCGCTCAGCCCGGTGCGCCCGCTGTAATCAACGAAAGCGCATGCCCATTCTCCGCCCTGGCATTTATGGCCTGTCACGGCATAGCCATACTTAGCCTGAAGGCAGTTGAAATAGGGGTCTTGCCTCAAGGCGTCTGCAAACCCGGGCGTTCCTGGGCGGAGATTTGGATTGCGCATGCGGAAGTTGATGAACAACGCCCTTTGTTCGTCTATACCCAAAGACGGCCTGCCGTCATTGAGCAAGTCAAGAAGCAACATGCAGCCTTGCGTGCCGTCATGCGGGTTGGGCACCTGTATGTAGGCAAACTCCATCTCTATCACCTTGCGAACCTTGACGCCGCCCTCCTGGACGTAGACAGGTGCAGACTGCCTTACGGTCTCGCCGACGTGCCGCACGGTGACGAACTCGCCGTTCATGCGCTCGAGCAGGTAATTGTTTTGGACTACCATAAGCACATCGCCGGCCCTCAAAACAGGTTGGTCCTCACCGTACAGCCGCCTGCGCACCTCCTTGTTGTACTCGCAAGCCGACCTGTTTGAATAACATATTATCACACTGTCGTTTCCGGGCGCCCCACTCCTTGCCTCCATATACCTGTCTATCAGCCGGCCGGACGGCAACGACTCTACTTCGCCCTGCCGCTCCTCGAAGACCATCCGGTTGCGCTTTTCTTGCTTCAGCAGGTCTCTTATCTGCATGGCGTTATTCAATATCACGCTCCCGCCCGTCTGTCTCAGCACCTCGGTAAGTTCGGCCGTCATCACCTTCAGGCCCTTGCCGGCAAAAAAGTCGGCTGAAAGTGCATTCGAAACGGTTTCGCCCACCGGCGGCAACTGCATTGGGTCGCCAACAAATATGACCTTGCCACCCGACGCGGGGCGCACGTAGGTCAGCAGGTCGTCCATCAGGTTGTCTGTGCCAAACACAAACAACTCCTGCTCCTTTTTTCGCGAACACAACATGGAGGCCTCGTCGACAATTGCCACTACCATCTCGCTTGTATTGCTTATCGGGAAACACAGCCGGTATTTGGCATCGGCCATATCCTCTGCCTCTGTGGTTTGCAGTGCCGCCCCGCTATATATTGCCTTGTGTATTGTGGTTGCAGCATAGCCTGTCTTCTCGCTGAGCACACGTGCGGCCCTGCCGGTGGGAGCCATTAACGCCACGGTACGGAACCGTGAAACATGGTCGGCAATATGCTTGACCATAGTGGTTTTGCCTGTGCCGGCATAACCACATAGGATGAAGACCGATGCATCGCCCTTCATAAACTCGTCTACTTTGTCGATCACACGCTGCTGCTGTGCTGTCAAAGCCATATCAACAATGCTACCATTACTCATAACCAAACTCTTTTTCCGGGCATGCATACATTGCCTGTGCATGGCGCCCGACAATCCTTTTGTCAGTACTCACTGTATCCAACAGCCAGGCTGGCTCTCCGGCCGGCGCCGGAAGAGACGCTTTGCCATGGCGGTTGAACAAATGTTCATATAGAGCATCATATCCTACATTCGCATTATTGTCAGTAGGCATCAGTTCATAGATTTAACCTTGGCGAATAAACAACCGTGCATTAAACGCCACATGCTTTCAAAATTTCAAATCGGTTTGCTGCCCTACAGCCATCGCCAATAGCCGCAGAGCGCTTGTTGTTGCAAATATAAGAATAATTGTTTGTTTTCAGACAAACATCTATAAAAAATTAAAATGAATGCGCGCAAATTGCCAGGCAGTTGTTGAGGGCTTACAATAGTCGGGGTTCATTACGGTGGCCCGGAGCTGGCATACAACTGCCTTAGTGGATAATGCCTGCCGGATGCATTAACGAGCGCTGCGAGCGACAACTCATCATAACTCCCCGATAACGCCTTCTAACCCTTCATGACTACTCGCATTTGGCAGAATGGGGATATTCATTAAACCTAAATCACATGCGCGCGTGCAGCCTACAGAGCGCCCATGCCCGTACGTTCAGCAGGGTGCAAAGGGCACCGATGCGGCAAGCATGCCTACACCCGCGTTTGCCGACTCAACAAACGAAAGCTGAGGCAACAGCTAAGGGGCGAAAAAAGCAATCCATGACCCACAACCGCCGTGGCAAGCGCTAAGCTGTGCGTAACGACGACCATAAGTCATGGATTGATGTTTACGACTGTCTATGTTCGATTTTTTACATGTTCATTCCACCGTCAACCTGGATTACCTGGCCGGAGATGTAGCTCGACATGTCTGATGCAAGGAAGACTGCGCAGTTGGCAATGTCGTCTACGTTGCCGCCACGGCGCAAAGGTATCTTGCTTATCCACTCCTTGCGTATGTCGTCCGGCAAAGCCTGGGTCATGGCCGTGTCGATGAAGCCGGGGGCTATGGCGTTGGCACGTATGCCCTTGGGGCCCATTTCCTGGCCTACACTCTTGGCAAGGGCTATGAGGCCTGCCTTGGAAGCGGCGTAGTTGCTCTGGCCTGCATTGCCATGCACACCCACCACCGATGCCATGTTGATGATTGAGCCCTTGCGCTGGCGCATCATGACGGGCACACAAGCATGGATGAAGTTGAACGCGCTCTTGAGGTTGACCGCGATGACTGCATCCCACTGGGCCTCGGTCATTCTCAGCATGAGCCCGTCTTTGGTTATGCCGGCATTGTTGACAAGGATGTCTATCGAGCCGAACTCCTCCTTGACCTGCTTAACCACCTCTTCGGTCTGTGCAAAGTCGGCAGCATTGCTGGCGTATCCCTTCACTTTCACTCCCTTGGCGGCAATCTCGGCCTCGGTGGCCTTGCCGTTATCATCGATAACGAGGTCTGTGAATGCGATGTTTGCACCTTCTTCAGCGAACTTGAGCGCTATGGCCTTGCCTATGCCGCGCGCAGCTCCGGTAATCAAAGCTGTCTTACCTGATAAAATTCCCATATCTAATGTTGTTTTTAAGTTTGGTTTTGCTGTTTGGCTACTTGCCCGGCAGTGCCGCCGGGGAGTTACTTTATAAGACGCTTGCCCAATGCACCGTAGACCACCTTGGCCACGAGCGGACGGCTCATCTCTTCTGTCATGCCGTGGCCCAGACGCCCATATATATAAGGAACCTCGAGCCCCTTGATGCAATAATGGGTGATGTCGGCCACAAGGTCGATGTTGTCTATGTCGAACTCGCCTTCGGCCTTGCCATCGGCATAGACCTTGCGGAAGAGCTCTATTTCGTATTCGTCAAACTTCTTGCGCACCTTCTCGACCATCCATATGTTGCGGAAGAACTCGGCCCGGAGATTGCCGTTGCGCACAACGGTTTCTTTGATCATGCTCAGATGGGTGTATATCAGCTCTATGATTTTGTCTTGCGGACTTGTCTTCCTTGCTGCCACCTCGTCGAGTTTGTCCGACAGGCGCTCCAACTCCGACTCAATCACTGCATAATATACATCCTCCTTGCTCTTGAAGTATGTGTAGAGCGTACGACGCCCTTTGCCCGAAGCCACGGCAATATCGTTCATTGTAGTGCCTTCGATGCCCTTCTTTGCGAAAAGCTGGCGGGCAATGTCCACTAATTTCTGCCTCGTCTTCAATATCGACATACACAATTCTCCTTTAATGGGTTAATGCTGATGGTCTTGCACATTGATTTTGACGTGTGCAAAAGTATTAATTATATTTCAATTGAGCAAATAAATGCCAGATAAAAAACAAACATTACACATTTGAAAACGATGCTCATTTGTCATCGCCACCAGCATTGCCTTTTTGCCGACAAACGCCAACAGACTGGTCGAAACGCCAATAATAATGCCCACAAATGGCTATACCAACCTGTTTTTGCAAATAAATGCAAAAAGATGGGCGTAATATTTGCACATGAAGAAAAAAAGCAGTATCTTTGCACTCGCAATTAAGAAATAACATCGCGGAGTGGAGCAGTTGGTAGCTCGCCAGGCTCATAACCTGGAGGTCGCATGTTCGAATCCTGCCTCCGCAACACAGTGAAAGCGCAAGACCAATGTCTTGCGCTTTATTTTATTTATATGCCCTGTCCGAAATCATGGAATCACTGTGCAGACAAACGAAAACGGCTGCACGGAAAAGTCACTCTCCGCACAGACAGGATTGATGTCATTGGGCAAAATGATTGATGGTCAGCGTGTCAGCTGCATTACGTGGCGGCGCAATTCAAATGCCCACAGCTTATAACCTTGGGCCGACAGATGCAAACCGTCTGTGGTCAACTCACGACGAATGGTGTTGGTGCCACGCCTTACAAACTTGGAATACAGGTCTACATAGGCAATGCCCTTGTCATTGCAATAGGCAGACAAAAGGCTGTTGACCTCGCCCACGGCACCCGTCTTGCCTTCAAGCAGCTTCCACTTGCCAAACGACTCATTGATAGGCAACAAGCTTTGAACGTAGAGCTTTGTCGATGGCGACTCTCGCCTTATTGCCGCAATGACCTTCTCCACCGCGCTGGCCACTTGTGAAGCTGTCAAGCCATGGCTTATGTCGTTTATTCCGACCATGAGGAATATTGCGCGCGGCCTGCCTGGCAAAATCTGGCTTAACCTATGGTATATGCCTGTTGCATCATCACCGGCAATGCCGCGATTGACAACAACCGGCGAATGGAGCAGCTTTCCCCAATCGCCGCCAAACTCGGTTAGGCTGTTGCCAAGCATCACTATGTCGCAACTGTCTACGGGCGGCATCTTGGCAAACTGTGCCACGCGGTCTGTATAGTGCTTGAAAGGCTTGTATGTCACATCCTGCGCCGCCATTGCGCTTGCCGCAAGAGCTACGGCACAGGCACATAAACATCTTGAAATAGTGTTCATCTACAAATCTGTTTTACGTGCAAAGTTACATCTTATGAATGAACGAATGCCGTATTTTACATTTTTTTAGTTCATTGTGACTATCCCATCGCGTCAATCCATGAGATGGAGGCTGTAAACCAAACATGCCGTTCACACTCTGCAAAAAAATTGCGGCCATAACGCCGCAAGGGCGTCATGGCCGCAACATTGTTTAAAATTAATCACTTCATTGCTTTCATCACTTTGTCAAAGTAACGCTGCGTTCGCTTTACACTGTAATTCATACCTCCATTCCAAGAACGTATGGCCTTCTCGATGTTGTTGCCGGGATTGAAGTATGACTGTATCAACAGGAACATCTCCTTTGATTTAGCAACACTGAATCGATCACGCAATGTGAAACGCTTCTTGCTCTTTTTACGCTTGAGAATCTGGTTGCACTCTTTCACCAGGATAGGGGTTATCTGCATCGCGCCACACGAACTTCCACTCCTCGCATTAGGGTTTCCACTACTCTCAACTTGAATTATCGCCTCCATCACAGGTTCCCAATTAAAGTCCGAAGCCTGAATGTTATCCTCTGCTGAAGCAACGGAAGGAACAAGGACTAACAAAGCGATAACTACAATCTTTGTTATTCTCTTCATTATCATTTAATTTATGGAGATAGGATTCAAAGGTGCATCCCGCAGCGCGACTGAAAGAGAAAATCAATCTGCGCTTTCTCCAGTTAATACTCTTTAGATGACTATTCCCACTCGGGAACTTACAATGTCATCTGGATTTATTTACGGGTGCAAAATTACAAAAAACAGCTTTAACCACCAAATTTTTTGAAGAAAATTAAGAGATTTAGCACTTCCTACAAACCTGATTATCAATATTTTAGCCCGAATATCAGATAAATGGGTACTGTGTAATACTCTCGGTAATGGGAAACAATGCAAACGCAATACTGTCATAATTGTTATCGTAAAATCACATGGTATTTCTATAACAGGATTGATGGAAATACATAGTCATGCATTTCAGATTCAGATTAACTGATATATGGAAATCAAGGTTTCAGATACGGTTTCGATGATGATGCAACTCACATCAATCGAATATATTATATCAACAAAACAAATATATTGATTTTAATCATAATGATTACAGCTTGCTGTGTGTTACATTAATAATAATATGTGGCAACTTTGTCATGCATGTATGCCGCCAACAGCCGGGCAACATTGCTAAGCCGTGTTGTCATGGTTTCATTAAAGCGCGACCTCATGTACACACGTCCGACAGTCAACCCAAACGGAACTGCCAACCCTGATTCTAACCTGCAGAAGTGCAGTCGCTCTGATCAAATCCAGGCATCAACAAATTAGCATGCAAACAGAATCCTGTCATTGCTAAGCGACGGCGGGCGGCAAAACTGCAAAGCGGCAGCATGATATGTGGGAAAGCGGGGTGGAGAGATTGGCCGGCGCAATGGAGCAATCCGGCCTTCATGGCCGACCCCGGCAGACCTGGGGGATGGGATGCGCGGCCGGG
>ULRH01034650.1_pt1 | contig 21491 bp, 18 predicted proteins | sample 1955271 | NCBI WGS metagenome assembly ULRH01 (sample SAMEA4835677, study PRJEB28245) | human gut metagenome | biome: gut microbiome; material: fecal sample | place: Denmark | collected 2008 | reverse complement strand
AGCAGGGAATGGTTTTCTTTTTTAGTTACCTGTATTGGTGATAAATATCTGACAACGTATCATAAAATCCCCATCCACAATTGCTGGCGTTATCAATTAATTTTTCTATTCGTTCATAATATTGAGCCAACAAACCATTCATGAAAATGAACTTTATCGCTTTGTCGAAATTGTTTTCCAAAGTAATGTAGTATTGTTCCCACATATCGCCGAATGTCACGGTATATTCACACCCTTGTTCGATGTAGAATAACATCAGGTCGGCCACGCTGTTCGGGTCGGGCTTTAACTTCTGAAAATCGGAAATGACTTTCCGGCACTTAGCGAATGAGGGCTTTTCTGAGAAACCACGGTTAGGGAAAAATTCCTGGCGGATGGCTTTCTTGCATTTCTCTAACTCGGCATTGCTGTCGGGCGTCAGATAGAATTCCAGATAGTCCTTGGCTTCTTTACGTGCGTCATACAGTTCAAGCATCACTTCTATGACTTGTTCTTTGGATAGTGTTTGAAGGTATTTCTTCAATTTTGCTTTTGACATACTTGATTTATTTTAAGGATTGATTGTGATTCATGAGTTTTTCCACGAGCGGCACATAATACTCCCGCACTTCTTCCGCTGTAGGTGTATGCCCACCGGGAAAATGATAGGCATGCGTATAATGTTGCAGGAACAACGGTTCAAAGTGTGCCAGATGGTCATTCTCCCCAAACAATCCCCAAATGCGGTCGGAGAGTTTTGGGTGTGAATTGTCCCACTGGTGAGCTTGTACTTCGGCAAATTCGTCTATTAACAGTTGGTCTATTACGAGTTTCTGGTGCCCATCTGCCCGTAGCGATTTATATTCATGCGCTCCGATGCGTTCAATGAGAAAGCGAGTCATTTCTAAGTAAGGATTGCCCAATAAGGCAGGTATTCCCAAACGTGATGCCACTATCTGTGCTAAGAATGCTCCATTGCTGTTGCCAATCAGCACACATGGCTTTTCTTGCTTACAGATGTTCTCAATAAATGCCAATGCCTCTTTCGGATGCAAGGGTAGGTCAGGCGTGAGGACTTCTGCCTCGCCCGTAAATGCCTGCCGCAATGCTTGGGCAGGTATACAACTGCCCGAAGCGAAGAAACCATGTAAGAAAAGTATTTTCTTGGTCATCATTGTTCTTTTATAAATTTCCAATGCCCGTCTTTGTCCGATCCGATACGCTTGATTATCGTTCCATTCAATTTTTTGATGTGACGTGCTACGGTAGCCCGACCAATGTTCAGTGCTTTGGCATATTCATCGTAGGTATATTCCGGATGTGCCTTAATCAGGGTAATAAGCCGCGTTGCAGTATCATTTACAGTATCACTTTCACTGTTTACAGTATCATTTATGCTTTGCTGATACTGTAAAATCCGGCTTTCAAGGTTGTTGATATGCTGGGCAAGCATGACATCTTGAATAATCGTACTGTCTTTTTGCTCTCGACTATCAATCAAGGCTTGAATATATTCACCCTTAGCATCTTTCGTTACAATGGACGGGATAAGACCCAACTGTCGTTGTATGATATTCATTAGAAGCCTTGTGGTGCGCCCATTGCCGTCCACCCACGGATGAATGGTTACCAGACGAAAATGGGCTTCGAAGCTCAGACGATAGCAGGCTGCCATATCATTTCTATCTACAGAAACAAGTGCATCGTTTAACCATTGGCAGAAATCAGCGGTGGCTTGTGAGACTTTCTGAAATGCCATATAACTTCTTCCTCCAATGCCTGCACTTACGTTGCACCGACGCAGCTCACCTTTTGAGGAATCAAAGTTGCCGCCCATTGTGGAGTATTCCGAACCAGTGCGTCGCATGACCTTTGCAGCCAATTCGCACAAAAAATCAACCGTATAGGATTTGGATGTTTTTGCCCATTCAAAACCGAAAAGATAAGCATTTTTAAGGTCCACATTCATCATCTGCTCAACAAGGCTTCTGCCTTTGGCAGCTATACCTTCATCGAACAACAATTGGTTTTCCACCTCTGTTACGGTAGAGCCTTCAATGGCGGTTGAGTGCGTGATAAGCGAATAGAGGTAGAATTTTTCATAATCCACCTGTTGCTCAATCCCCGAAGCCGTGTATCGGCTGATGGTTTCTATCAGTTTTTTGTCAATATCTTTCATCGTATAGCTTTTGTATCATCTTTTATCACAACCCATTTGGAACAAGTCCAAGCCGATTAATGGATTCATTTACGAACTGCAAGGCTTCATGTATCCTTAGCACCTCTGTGTAATCCCAAAATTTCACTTCCTCTTTTATGGGGAGCGATTCTATCTCTTTTTTAATCCGTTCAATCTGTTTTTGGTCTGTGACGGCGACAATGCCTTGAACCGCTTTGTTGTTCTTGGCTTTCATTAAGTTTAGTATCAGGCTGTCGATAGAGCCGGAAGTTTGAACTTCAAACACATAAATCACGCGCCCCATGTTCCCAATGGTGACTTCCCATATTGCATCGACCACCGCGCCTGCGGCAACTTTCTTTTCAACCTCAGCCCGGAAACCTAGGCAATGACCGATTTCTGCCACTTTGTCCCGGATGTCATTGTGGATGAAAGTCGCATCTTTTTTGCTCGTGGCAATAAGTTCTTCTTCCTTGTCGGAAATGGTGCAATCTATAGAATCGTCTTGTAACTCATTCCATATAAAAGAATTTAACGCCAACAAATCGCAGATTTCATTATATCCGTATTCCTGAGACTTCGCCAGCAATTCTCGTCCGATGCCGGATAACTGTGCATACATTTTCCCGTCCAATCTTGCCTCATAGCGTGGGAGGTTATTAATGTTCAAAGTTTTAAATCCGGTGTATGTCTTTTTATTCCAGAGTAGATATTGTGCGGGATAAGTTTTGCATAACAGCTCGCTCATAATAGCCGGACCAATACCTTTAATCTTTGAACGAAAATCATCCCATCGCTTTTCAATGTCGGCTTCTCCATAAATCAAATTGGCGAATTGTTTACGGAGCAATTCAATCCCGTTGGCTTCTATGATATTATCAATCTGATAATGCTTATTGCCCCACATCGCCATGGCCCATAGGGGTGAAAGATATTCGAACAAGTCATCTTCCGACAGGGAAAGAAGCCGCTCTTTGGTGAAAGCATGAGCTTTTTGCTGTGCTTCCATCTGTTCTTGTTTTGCCTCATTGGCTGCTGACGGATTTTGAGTCAGCCATTCTTTATAAGAAGCGAGATATTTTGTCAGTTTCTGTTCGTTCATCCTATTTATTGTGTTTATTTGCGCTCGTTTCTATTTGTACCCAAATTCAATCTTACTTCCCGATGCAGTAATTGCAAATTCCTGATTATCAAATATTTGGAGCTCTAAAAGGTACAGAAGTCTAATTTTTTGTCATTTTTAGTCATTGTAACATATTGATTATTAATAAGTTACATGTTGTCACATTCTTTTTGTAAGACAAAGATAATTGTATTTTGTTGAATTTCAAAGTTTTCCAGCAAATAAGTTACAAGAACGAGGTATTTTTACCCCTTTTTTTAGTGATGTAGCATATTCATCAATGGTGTGCAATATTACGCAAATAGAATACGTATTTTCGGGTTGTCTTTAAATCTTTGTGAAGTGAGATAATATGAAGACTGATGTTGATTTGTATCGATTTTTTTATATTATTGATGGAATGCTAATAAATCGAATAATCGGCATTATTTTGTTATAAATCGAAAAAAATGTAGTTTAGTTACGAAAACTAATAGTATAATATTGTATTTTCTTGTTCTATTTGATATCTTTGTAATCAAAAAATGAAATAGATTAATTATGATAGCAGAATTTACAGTAGAAAACTTCTACTCAATAAAGTCGACTCAAAAAATAAGCTTTGAACCTTCATCAGACAGTTTCATGTCTGATGAATATACTTATGAAGTTAAGGATGGCGTAAGATTACTGAAAGTAGGAATAATATATGGGGCTAATGCGTCTGGTAAAAGCAATGTGCTGGGAGCTATAGATTTTTTCAAAATGCTGGTGTTAAGGGTTCCGAAAGGTCGTAATGATACTACTAGAGCTGTTCCTTTTTTATTAGATGAAACTTCAAAGACTAAGACGACAAAGATGTCTATGTCTTTTTATGTGAACCAATTGAAGTATATTCTTAGCTTTGAACTTGATAAAAAGCGTATATATTCCGAAACATTAACTGTATATGAATCCATACGTCCTACAAAACTATATAGTCGTAGCTATGATCCTGATACAGATTCTTCAGTTATAGAATTTGGAACAAATCTGAAAATGGCAAAGAAAAATCAGGATGCAATAGCAGGAAACACCATAAACAATTGCAGTGTGCTTGCTGCTTTTGGAAACAGTAATGTAGAGAAGACTAAGCTAAATGATGTCTATGACTATTTTGCAAAGCAGGTAAAAGATGTTCTTGCTCCTGGAATGCTTTTGTCGGGATATGTGAAACGTCATTTGGATAAGGACAAGGATGGAAATTTGAAAAAATTTATATTGAACTTTTTAAAAGCTTCGGATTTTAATATTGAAGACGTTACTCTGCACGAAGAAGAGGAACTTATCACGCCTGAACTGGAACAACTAATTCAGAAAGCTCCTATTGATGATGATGCAAAATCAGAAATGTTGAAGAAAGGTAAAATCACAAATACAGAATTGACATTCACTCATAAGGCTGGGAATGGTTTGTATGAATTATCTGAAGAGTATGAATCAAACGGTACTATGAGATTCTTAGGAATGGCTGTAATACTGAATTTCCTTCTGAAAAAGAACCAGTTTGTACCCATAGATGAGGTTGAAACAAGTATTCATTATGAATTGCTATCTTATTTCATAAAAGTATTTTTGGCTAATAGCAATCAGACTTCACAAATGCTATTGACAACTCACGACATTAACCTATTAAATGAGGAGTTTATACGCCGTGATACAATATGGTTTACGGATAAAGATGAACAGGGACAAACAAATGTTGTTCGTCTTTCAACTTTAGGGCTACATAAGAATCTTTCTCCTTATAATGCATATAAACAAGGTAAATTAGTGAAACTTCCATTTCTGGGTAGCCAGTATTTTGATTTAAATGATTGAGACAATGGGACGAACAGTAACAAAAAGTATAGCCATTATAGGAGAAGGAGAGACTGAATGGTTCTATTTTGATTCTTTGAGAATAGCTTGTCGTTATCCTTTTAAAGTGGCTCCAGATTTTCCACAGCATAGTGATATACGTCATATGTTGAAATTGATTGAATCCTATTTGAATAAGCAATATGATTATATAATATGCTTGTTCGATATGGATAGGCTATTACAATTCCCTTCTGAAATGCAGCTTTATCAAAATGCTAAGAAGAAGTATACTGTTAAAAAGTATGGAGATAAAGTAAGATTCATAGAGACTAATCCTTGTACGGAGTTTTGGTTTTTACTGCATTTTTTGCCTAATTTGGTTTGCCGTAAGTATGAAAACTACGAGCAACTACTTCCTGAGTTGCAGAAGTATATGCCAGGATATGAAAAAACAAAACGCTATTTCATTAAGACAAATCTTTATAAGTACTTGACAGAGAATGGTGATTTGGAAAGAGCTATGAGTAATTCGGAGAAACTGTGTCTCTTATGTCAAGAAACACCTGGAGATTTGAAGGCTTATTCTGAGATTCATAAGGTTATAGATTTACTTGATCGGGTTCGAAATAATAAATAAAAGATAGAATATTGATTCAACGTTAAGATCTAGATTCTGTAATAGAAATTATAGCATAATTCTCCATATATTTATTATATGAGGGATGGCAATAAATTATAGGAATAAAATTAAACAAGAGATGTTACAACGAAGGTGTAATAAGTACCAAACCTGATTTTTGTACAGTAGTATATGAGATAATTATTATGGAGTGATAAAGAGTTAAATACAGAAGTAATTGTTTAATTTTATAGGGCATTGTCTCTATAAATTATATTGAGAAGTGTTTATAATTTATTGATAATGAGATTGTAGCATTTTTGAGGATCAACTTTTTTGTAGAAACTTACATTTGTAAATTTACATTGATATAAGAATTTATCATGAGCAAGATACCAAATCATACCATAGAAATATTGAACTCACTCTCTTGTGAGGATGTTGCTGAAAAACTGGGTATGAATGTGATAAAGCATAAGACTTTGTGTTTTATGCATGAAGATCACCATCCAAGTTTGTATTTCTCGGGAAAAAATAAAGAGTGGTGGCGGTGTTTTGTCTGTAACAAAGGTGGAAATGCCATAAATTTGGTAATGGAATATGCTGGAATTGGATTTGTCGAAGCATGTCAATGGTTAGGAGAACAGTTTAATATTAATTTGGGTATTGATAGAGTTATAAATCTTGAGAAAAAAACAATCAATGTAAAAAAAAGAACATTCAATAATGAGATAAAGCCATTTTCAAAAGCTATTGCGCAATGGATATTAGACAATTCCACTTTGACAGAATCTGGAAGGAAGTTCCTTTACGGGCAAAGGAAATTAAGTAAAGATGTTATTGGCCGATTGAATATTGTTTCTTTAGAAAATTCAAAGACTTTGATGAACGGTCTATGCGAGAATTTCGATATTAATATGCTAAAAGATAGTGGACTTGTTACTGTAACAAATGGCAAAATTTATTTTCGTATGTTTACTCCATGTCTGTTATTTCCATATTATGACAAGGATGGAACTCTAACAGGATTGCAGTCGAGATACCTAGGGTGTAACTCAGATGCTCCGCGATTTCAGTTTGTTTCCACTCAAAAAGTAAGGGTGTTTAATATGCCCATTATCAATAGTATGAAATATGGTGATGATCTTTATATCAGTGAGGGGATAACAGACTGTCTTGCCTTATTATCTTCTGGTAAAAAAGCTGTAGCTATACCGAGTGCCACAATATTACCTCTAGAAGACTTGATGAATCTATCTGTATTTAATCTATATATGTATCCTGATCAGGATGATACCGGTAGGAAGGCTTATACGGCCTTAAGACGATATTTCATTAATCACTATGCTTTATTAAAAGAAAAAGATTTACCTGTTGGGGTCAAAGATTATAGTGAATATTATATAATAAACCATGAAAAAATTAAAGAAAAAATATAATGATGAAGAAAAATGAATGGCTCTACTCCAAAGATTTATTCTTTGACAATCTATTATCAGAGCCAGAATATTTTGAAAATAATCCAAAACGAGAATTATTAGAACGTGACTATAAACACAAAATTAAGGTATTACAAACAATTTTGTTTTTGGAACTGCCAAGTTTGCTTCAGAGTGGAGATGAATGTAAAATGGAGGAAAATAAGAAACGAATAGAAGCAAAAGTGGAAAGTGATGAATTGCTATTTGGTTATATATTTCATGTTTCTTCCAATCCAGAGTTTGACTACACTTGGAACTATATGAGAAAACAATTTGACAAGTATGTAGAATTTTTGTTTGGAGCAAAACGTTTTTTTGAGTTTGTATATCGGGATATAAACATATTAGCTGATGTTTTAAAGGAGAAAAAGAACCTGCATATAGTGTTTAATGGACTTATTGATGTGTCTTACAACGATGAAAACCCCAATATAATATCAAAAATACTATGGGATAAATTTTATAATATAACCAATGTGAACAATAACTATATGGTATCAGTAATGGTTGGTGAATCTTCCTTAATAGTGTGTGATTGCCATTACAAAGACGAACCTGATAAGTTGTATAAGAAAGTAATGGGAGCAATATCTAACTTCAAATTGTAACAAATAGAAAATGAGAAATTATACAATCAAGGATAGAATATTAGACAGACGGAATATCTTCAGTGCGATATTCTGCTTAGAATCGTATGTATTTGATAAGGGATTGCTAGACACAGATATTCCAATAGCCATAACAGATAAAAATAATCATATATTGGAGGTTATAGCAAAGAATGACTTGGAATTGTATTACGCTCTGTCCGATAAGCATAATATTATTTTGATTGAGAAAGTCATAGAGCTTTGTATAGCTCGTTTGAATTGTTTGTTTAATAACAAAGATGAACTGTTTTTGATAAAAGTATTTTTCAAACTGAAATCATACGATAGTGGAGTGTTGAAATTCAGACCATTACATACAGCTCGTTTGATAGATCTAATTTGTATGGTTAGTATATTGATACCATTAATGTACGACGATGATTATGAAAAAGGGACACGTACACTTTCTGATTTGTCAAAGTTGGTTCCTCACAATTTTTATGGTAATGTACCTAGCACTAACGTTCAATACTTGTTTCATAAGTGGCAGACAAAATATAAGGAATATACAGATGACGTGATTGGACATTGTCGTATGTACCAAAGTAATCACAAATACCTGACAGAGGTTAGTCTTGATATTAAAAATTTCTTTCCCTCTATATCTCCACGATTACTATACAACTATATAAAGGACAAGTTGTCACTGACTTATAAAGATGATTTAGATACATTGAAAACGGCCATCGTCAAATTACTGTTCTTTCGTGTGGAGAAGGATAATATTGAGCCTTGGAAGGATAACTATTATCCAGAAGATAATAAAGTAATAGATAACGAACTATACATGAATTGTGGTATACCACAAGGATTGCCACAATCATATTTCTTCGGAAATTTGTGTATGATAGAAATAAAAAATATCCTTATGAAGAACGAATGTTTTAAAGGAGACGCTTATTTCTATGTCGATGATTCTGTGATATATATTCAGGCAGCATTGAATGTAGTTGAGTTTAATAAGAGAATAGAGAAGCTAAATAATGAATTGGCTGAATGGTGCAGAAAATCTGATGAGTCATTTAGCGATATAGACAAATATGTATCAGCTATCTATCTTGATTTTCATAAAAAGCTTAATTACAAAATAACTTTTCATAAAGAAGGAAAAAGTGTGTTTAATCCTATAGATTTTGTTGACACACAATATGGATCAATAGGTGATTTCTCAAGAGAAGTTTCTATGTCATCAAACCTGACTTGGAACATCGATGAAATAGATGATCAAGTATCTTTGGAAAAGTTGATGGCAATGGATGAAATTATCACAAGTGAAATAAAGGATTTAAAAGAGAAAGAGAAGCAAGAGGGTTATAATAAGAACTTTGTTACATCAAGATTGAAGATTCTAAGAAGATTCAAGAAGTTCTTTTTATATAGGAACCGTTTACTAAAAATAAGAGATCAAGGTGGCCCTAATGATGAGATAGTCGAGGATTTCAAGAAAAGGCTTTTATCAGAAGATAAAAAAATTGAAGAATGGTTCGAACAGAATGATGAGGATATATTCCAATCTGAATATAGGTTAATTATACAAAAGGAATCCAAGGATGATGCAGAAGTTCTTAGTCGGGAGATACAAAATTTTGAGATATCAATGTTAAGAAAAGCTGGCGTTGATAACATGACAAAGTATAAGAGTTTGTTCTTCAACAAAGATGTAAGAGCAGCCGTGCTAATGAAATCTCTTACATACAATTCATATACATATCTTGTACATTGGGCAAATGAGAATTTCAGTGGAATGAAAGAACTTAGTCATGATAAACAAATGAAAAAATGCCGCGAATTCATTACAAAAGAATCGGACATGAATATTTTTAATATGGTAAAAATGGGTTTTGAGATGAAACCATTCACACAATTTGTCATGATGGCATCGTCGGAATACAAAAGAAGGATTCTCAATGTTTTCTACTCAGAAATAATCGGGGTACTTCCTTCTGATGTTCTGACGTTTACGAAACTAAATTACCGTAAGTTGAATTATACTGAACTACGAATATTATCGAGGTTGAGGAATAAAAATTTTGACTTGAAAGCATTTGAAAACTTTATCAATAATATTGATGATGTGGATATTTCCAACCGTATGTACATTGATTTAGGCCTTCTGGATGTACTCAATAGATTTATTATGCAAGTTAGACGTCCTGAGTGGGTGGATGATTTAATAATTACGCATCGTTTAACTAAAGGTTTATGGTACAACGGATCAAAATTTCTTAACTCATATACAGTACATAATGAAGAGCATGCAGTTACTCTGATTAATAAATCTCTAGAACTTATTAAACGAATAGATTACTTTACGCTTAAAGATGTAGACTATTATATACTATTCCTTGCCTGTTATTTGCATGATATCAGTATGGTAATACACCCAGATTTGGCCCAGTTTAGTTCTTCAAAAGGGAAAAACGAGAACTTAATTTCAGATCTGATGGTAGACATGAAGAATAGGGTCAATGATTTCTTCAAGCTGAACAAGGAGGAACGTAAAGACTCTAGGATGAAAGAAGCAGGAATTTTTATAATAAATGTGTTTAATAAGGTTTACGATTTTTTTGAGAATGAGATAAGAATACATCATGCAAAAGATAGCGCGAAATTTATTAAGGAACGTTCAAGAACATTACTTTCCTATCTTGAGCCCACACTTATATCGTTTGTTGCTGATGTATCAGAAAGTCATGGGTATGACGTATGGGATGTGTATGGATTGAAGTCACGTGCTGCAGACAACACAGTGAGTTTAAAGTATTTGATGATACTAATAAGGCTTGCTGATTTAATGGATGTAGCAAATGATAGGGTAAATTATCATCTGTTACGCCAAAATATGGCGCATTTATCTCCTGTTTCAAAATTCCATTGGATTTCACATTTAGTAACGGATAGGATGGATTTAAAAACAACATATGATATCCCGAAAAAGGAAAATGGTGATTTAGCAGAAAAATGGATTACTGAAACCATTAACCTTGATTTGCATTTGAATTTCCAGCAATTGACGACAATTAAGAACACAAGAAAATGTAAATGTCTGAAATGTATACTCGGTAAAAATTGTATTACAATAAATATTCTCAGTTGTGGAAAACCATATAAAGTGTGCGAACAGGATACATGTACTATTTTATGTTTATGGATGTCAAAGAAACATGAATGGTTGATACAAGAATTAATAGCTCTAAATGAATATCTTTATTCAGTAGACAATTCAATGTTTAAAACTCAAATTAATCTTAATATACATTACAGCAACGACATGAAGCTTGACCCAGATATGTTTGATAGTATTCAAGAGTATTTAGGGATATAATTATAATTTACCTATACTATAAATCTGTGTAAATTAAACAAGTATTCAAGTAGTCAGTGCAAACTGAAAGTGACAGATATTTTGATTATATAGCCTATGGTTATAATAAATTCGACAAGATAGATGCTAGTTTTCAATATTTGCCTAAATGATGCAAATAATTGAACCTAATATGTAGATATTAATATTTAGATATAAATTTGTGGAAAACAAGTTATATGATAGCGGAAATTAGATTTAAGAACATGTTCTCATTTAGAGACGAGACTGTATTAAGTTTTGTAGCTGATAGAAGTAAGGATATGGAAGCATATCATGTTGTTGAATTGAGTGAGGATGTGAGACTATTGAAAGTGGCTGTAATTTATGGAGCAAATGCTTCGGGTAAGAGTAATATTATTAAAGTTTGTGATTTTATCAGGTCATTCATTACTTATACTCCACTTAATAGAGCAGAACAAATTCAAATAGTCCCGTTTCTCCTGAATAAAACAGGTTCGAGGCAGTTATCTGAATATTCGATTTCGTTCTACTTGAAGAATGAGGAAAAAGCAGTTCGTTATGTCTATTCTGTAGCTTTAGACAGATGGCACGTAGCAAAGGAAAGTCTAATCTATTATTCAAGTCAACAGCCTGCTACCATATTTGAAAGAAATACTGAGAATAACGTATCTGTTATTAAATTTGGACAGAAGATCAAAATGTCGCAATCTGTCAAAGAGGAAATAACATTGAAGTGTTTGCATAACATGTCAGTTTTTGCTGCTTATATGCAGGTAAATACACATATTGTAGAATTAGAGGCAGCTCTTCTGTATCTAACCAATCAGGTTATGCCGGCAATTGTGTCTGCATCATCTTTAAGTCGTTATGCCGAAGAATCAATCAAGAATGAGTCTGCAAAAGATTATATTTTGAGATATCTACAGGAAGCTGATTTCAATATTTCAAATATTACTTCCAAAGAACAGGAAACACATACGGGTTCGATTAATTATACTATATATCAGCATAAAGTTTCATCTGATGATGGTAACAATGATTATTATGAATTCCCGGAACTGTTTGAATCGGACGGTACTATCCGTACGTTTGGCCTGGCAGCTCAAGTACAAAGGATTCTTGAAAATGATGCTTTTCTTGCTGTTGACGATATCGAATTTTCTCTTCATCCGAAATTGATAGAACATATTATTGAACGTTTTCTGAAAGAATCAGAGCAAGCCCAATTGTTGTTCACTACACATTATGATGGACTTTTAGGTGAAGAGGATTTGCTTAGAAAAGATAATATTTGGTTCACTGAAAAAAAACAGGGTGGATCAAGTGAGTTGTATCCTTTAACAGATTTCAAGGGATTGAATAGGATCAGCTCTCTCCCAAAGGCATATAAGTTCGGTAAATTCGGTGCAGTTCCTAATCTATAATTATGTACTTTTATTAGAAAAGCAAGAAAAAATACAGGACTAGACAAGTTGTTCATATCGTCGGTGAGGGTTTGACTGAATTATTGTATTTCAGTCATTTGAAAAAAACTTGGAAATACTTTGAGAAGGATAAATGGGTTAAAGAAATGCTTGTAAACTTAAAAATGGATAAGGCATTTGAACTAGCCGAAAAATATAAAGGTAGAGATTCTTATAGTGAGATTTATAAGGCGATTAAAAAAGTTAGTGAATCGTTGTAATAAATATGGATTGATGAAAAAAAGATTTATATGCTGTTTGGGAAATCATAATTAGTGGAATTGCTATTGCATTTAAAAATGATCCATGACAGTTTTATTAAAAACACATCATTATGAGAGAAGAATTTGCAGATATACAATACGCACAGATCAGAGAGTTCAATTATACACAATGGTTTAATGAGGAACAATACAACGGAAAAATACTTTCGGAATCAGAACGTAAAGAATTTATTTCTGTTGTAGATGGTATTATAGCACAACACTCCGAGGGACTTCCGTTGATGATAGGTATTCTGGAAGATACGAAAGAACAGCATGATGAGTACCACGAAATAAACCGAATAGTTGCCTCTGTCTATTTATTTGTCCTTATTACAATGATTGACAGTATGGTTGCCGGAAAATACTTCATTCTTGCTGACCGTGACTATGACCGAAGGTTTATGCGTGGAAAGTTGTTTGTAATCCTCAATGAGGGCTTCAAAAAACTCTATGGCTTTAATGATAAATCTCACAAGAATTCAGAATGGAATAGACTTCTACCCATAATGAAGTACTTCCCGGAAGTAATTAACCGTCAATATCAGGATTTAACAAATCTCCTCGAAAAACAATCCCATACCTCTTCATGGTGGAAAGATGAACGTAATTTTGAGACTCATCTTGACGTAGAGAAATTATATAAATCACGACAGGAAGAGATTGTTGAAAGCAAAGTAATGATAGATTCCATGAAACTTTTTAATGCATTGATGGCTGTGAGCAATTTCCTAGGAAATGTTCACACTTGTATTTTTAACTTCCTTGTTGGAAAATATCGTAGAGGTGAATTGTCCGAATAATACTTATTACGTCTTTTAAACATAACGTCAACATATCATTTTTTGAATGACTTGACCTTTTGACAACTTATAATGTTAACTCGCTATCATTTAAGTATTTTCAGAGGTTCTGCAGTATAAATAAGATAATATTATGGATACAGAAGTATATAAAAAGAGTCAGGAATTTCTACAGACGGAAGGAATGCAGAAGATTATGGTATCAACGGATTTCTATTTTCAGAAAGCCCGAGATGCTTTTTATAAATTCATGGAGTATGATAATAGGCGGCTGATAGAAGAGATTATTGATTGGACTTACAATAAACAGCGTTATTCCGACCGAAATGATGTACAGGAGCTATTAGGATTGATAGACAATTTAGTTGCTTATTGTGATGTACATGCTTTTAACAAGGCGAAACTTAACGAATATGAGGACAAAAGGGTATTGGCAAGATCTAATATCCGGCAGAATGCATGGATAAAGCAATTGTTGCTGTACAAATTAGACAGAAACAAATGCACACCAGCAATACATAACACTGTCAATTATATCCTTAAGCCTGAAACTAACATAAATATACTGAGTGAAGAGCACCGTTTTATTATATCTCAATTACTGTTGAAGAAGGATTATGTACATGATTACTTTGTGAGTGATATATGTGATTTTTTTAAGGAACTAGATATACAGGTCAGTAATCCGCTCAATAAGACGCATCTTTATTCCAGACTGATTTATAACTTAGCTGATATTTGGTGTGATATCGTCAAGGGACTAGTTGCCCGCGACAGGACCGAATGGAAAAATCAGTTGGAAACAGATTTTAAGAATGGTGCGAAATACAGCGTAACTTGGTGGCATGAATTACCTCAGCCAAAAAATAAAATTTTACCGCGTTTAAGAAAAACAATCGAGAATGATGGCTATTTTGATTTTTATTATGTAGAAAACAATGAGGCTGTATACAAGGCTACCGTTAATGACTTTGTTGAGGCTTCGGATTATTCGCTGAAGATGGAAGAATGGAAAAAAAAAGATCCTATATGGTTCAGTGAATCGTTGGACGAATATGTAGATGACAATAAAAGCGCTAAAATACTTTTTCTGTCATCACGTTTTGAACGCCTTCAGATCCCGATACCGATTGAACTTTTCAAAATTTATAAGGATAAGGGGTTACCAGTCAGAGCACATTTAGGAGCATTCTCAGATATAGAACAAATAGAAATTAATATCATGGTAGACAGATTAGAATTATTAAAGCAAATTCTCCTGCAGAAGAAACAGATAATTCTTCAGGGGGCACCGGGTACTGGCAAGACATACAATACGGCGGCTTTGGCTTTGTCCATACTTGGCATACAGTTCAACCCGAATGATCATAATGAAATCATGAAATTGTATGATGAGCAAAGAAAAAATAATTGTATATTTTTTACAACCTTTCACCAATCAATGGGATATGAGGATTTTGTAGAAGGACTGAAGCCTGAAGTCGCAGAGAACGGTAAAGATGTACTTTATAGGGTCGAAGATGGAATATTTAAGAAAATCTGTAGTCAGGAGGAAAAAACGGATTTTGAACAACAGTACCAGCTGTTACAGAATTTATTGAAAAAAGGCGAATTAAAATTTGAGACAAAAACAGATCATTCACCTTTTACGGTAATACTCAACTCAAGTGGTAATCTGTCTATAAGTTCAGGCAAATATTTGGAAAATCATAGTTCTGCGACCAGTATCACTAAAGAGAAATTGGAAAAAAGAGATCCTAGTGACAAAAATTCCTGCTATATAGAGGTGATACGTGATTACATGAACAAGGAGCTGCAGGTCTCAAAACCTTGTGTACTTATTATTGACGAAATAAATAGAGGAAATATCTCCAAGATATTCGGTGAACTTATTACATTGCTAGAAGCAGACAAAAGACAGAATGGAGAACATCCTGTTTCTGTGATACTTCCATACTCAAAGAAAGAGTTTTCTGTTCCTTCGAACATCTATATTATAGGCACAATGAATACTACTGACAGAAGTACCGGACGTATTGATTATGCAGTGAGAAGACGTTTCGCCTTTTATACACTTGAGGCTGATACTGAAGCTATTGTCTCTCACTACAAAGAGAAGGTGGAGCTTGGTGAAAAGGCAAATCAACTTTTCAATGCCGTTAAGGAATTTATCAGCGATAATAAGACTGAGGATCTGGAAATGGATGAATTGATGGTCGGCCATAGTTATTTTATGGCTTCCTCTGCCGAGGAACTCAGACTGAAGCTGGATTATGAGATTATTCCTTTGATTAAAGAGTATGAAAAAGACGGGATGTTACAGCCTTCTGATGAACTTAAAGATAAGATAAACGAATGGGAAAGTCTGCTGGATTGACATATAGAACCATTTTTCTGGAGGAGCATGGGAAACTAAGTAACGAAGATATCCAATGTATCCTTGACAAGGGTATCTGTTTTCGTGAAACAGGGATAATGGAAAAGCCTGTGTATCTCGGGATAGGACCTGATATGAAAGCCAGTTATTTTATTGGAGCCGATTGGCTTGATGAAAAGGAAGGGTTGTCTGTTGTAGTGTATCCTAAAAAAGAAATGGAGAATGTCGATTATTTTAAGATGTTCATGGCCTGTCTAGAAAACGAACTGAGTTCTGACTATTTTTCCCTGATTTATGGCATTGAGTGTGAAAAAAAATATATAAATTGTGCAAGGCTACAGGATCAGATTACTCCTCTCTTGCTTATCCATTACTTGACTGTTCTTAAAAGATTAACGAAGCGCGGTCTCAGAAAGGATTATGTATTACAGGAGGAGAATCTTCAGTGTAAGGCGAAGGGACGTGTTTTAACCGGCGAAAACTTGCGTATGAACGTAATTGGCCGTCGGTTGGACAGATGTTACTGTAGTTTTCATGAATATACCGTCGATAGTCAGGAAAACAGGTTGCTTAAGAAAGCTTTACTTTTCACTGCCCGGTTCATCAGGAAGTTTGGTTCGCATGATTCTTTTGCGAGGCTTTCGGCTCTAACGAACTCCCTTTTGGCACAGTTTGAAAATGTAGGTGATGAGATTGAAATATACCAAATCATGCGTGTAGCCGCTAATAGACTGTTTAAAGATTACAATGAGGCAGTCATTCTGGCAAAAAAGATTCTCAGGAGATTCGGGTACTCTATTGAGAAAGTTAATAGGACTGAGGGTGGTACTCCTGTATTCTGGATTGATATGTCACGCCTTTATGAGGTATATGTCTATAGTCTTTTGAACAGGGCTTACGGCAAACAGATTTTATTTCAGGTCAAAGGATATCACCAGTGTTCTGCCGATTTTATTAAACTCGACGAAAACTTGATTATTGACACCAAGTACAAACCAAGATACGAAAATGGCAACAAGGGTATTATTGATGATATTAGGCAAGTCAGTGCTTATGCAAGAGATGAGAAAATCATAAGCCATTTGAGTGATGCCCAGCCTTACATGGGAGAATATCCCTGCCTGATAATTTATCCGGAGAAACAAGCCTCTGATGATTTGGAAGTTACGAGATTTAATCATGAAGAAAGCTTGTTGCAGAAGGCACGGAAAATTAATGGATTTAGAAATTTTTACAAGTTGGGGGTAAGGTTACCTGTCAAAATATAAGGTCAGGGTAAACTTCTTAATGATTGTTTCCTATGATAGTGTAAAATAAACTGTGTCACGTATTATTTTCCATTAGAAAACTCATCGGCCTGGAAACGACTAACGTTCGTCGAGATGGGTGATTCCGTCCCGATGAGCGTAATATTGCAATAACTTAAATCGTTCTCCAAACTTTATGGCCAGTTGCTGTGAGATTGTAGCCCAATTGGCCAAAGGTATAGTTCACTTCTTCCGTATATTACGGTATGCAAGATAAACCAGTTTCTCGAAGGCTGTATCAATAGGAACACACCCTTGTTTTTTGTCACTTTACGGATCTTACGGTGGTCTCCTTATATATAAGCTTACGGATAACCGGAGTGTACAGGAAGTATTCGGATAGCTTATCCCATTTGTCCTGCCAGGACCTGATGACGATAGAATACTGTTCGCCCCATTTTTCTTTCAACATAAGAAGTTCATTTTCTGCCGATTCTTTATTTCCAGCCTGATAAACGCATTTAAAATCCTTCAGGAATTCTTTTTGATTTTTGGACCCACTTGATGGAATTACGAATTTGGTGTGCAACACAAAGCTGTATAGATATATTGGGGTTAACACTTTGGATTGTTTCAGGAAAACCTTTCAAGCCGTATATACAGGCTATAAGAATATCTTTAACTTCAGGTTCTGAAGGTCTGTTAGCACACTGAGCCAGAAGTTTGCTCCCTCATTTCTTGATATATACATTCCGAGTAGCTCCTTATGACCTTCTCTGTCAATGCCCTGCATATTAATAGATTGCATGTGTAACACACAACTGTGTTCATCCGTTACTTTATAATGGATGGCATCCAGCCAGTCTATAGGATAGACAGAGTCAAGCATACGTGATTTTCATGTTTTTATTTCCGGAAGTACAAGGTCTGTAATGGACTGATTGTATCTGTCGTTACACGATTACCAAGATTCTCTTCCATCCAGTCACTAATCTCACGCGTGTTGATACCGAGAGCATACAGACCGATTATACGGTCAGCAACACTTTCTGCAAGAATGGTCTCTCGCTTCTTAATAAATTGTAGATTAAAACTTGAATTACGGTCACGGGCTGTGGACATGGTTACCTCACCCAATAGAGTCTGGACCTACTTTTGCATCTTTCCGTTACGGCGGTTGTCCATTTGACGTTTTTCTTCTTTAAGATGTGCCTCTCACCCTCTCCTCTAGAACTGCATTCAGGATACTTTCCAATAAAGTAGCAAAAGCACCGTCTTTACCTAACAAAGGCTAACCTGCTTTTAACTGTTCATGGCCTTGTTCTTGATACACTCAAAATTAAATTCTTCTTTCAAAAAAAACTGTGTTAGCAAAGTTAATATTTTATTTTTTGCTGACACAGTTTAATTTACATCTTCCGACGACACAGTTTAGTTTACACTACCTTATCACTTTAATAGATAAACAATCTTTTCCTTCAGTATTTTTCTTTATTTGCAATTTCCCTTCTGTTATTAACTTTTGCAAAATTTCCCTGCTTTTAGCATATTCATATCTTTTATGCCCCAAAATTCCATAGATGAAATAGTCTTTACTAACATACTTATCACCATATTCATTGGACCATTTGATACATGTTGAAAGCTCGTCAAGAAAAATATCTTCCGTGAGTTCCTTAAAATAACCTCTCTTCTGCACTACATTGCTCCCTTCAACCGTAGCAATATCCAAAGGCTCATGCTCATTCATCATGTCATTATCTACCTCATCATCATCTGAGTCTATATCAATGACAGAGTATGGCTGCGAAGTCAATGGTAACGAATTGGCATCTACAAGATAATATACATGTCCAGTTAAATAAAAGCAGTTACAGATATAGTGATCAAACGGTTCTGACTTGTCAGTAGCGTTATCACCTTTTTTTACATCAGATGTTAAAAAAATAACATCCTTCTTGAGTGTATTGATTTGTTTAAGCATTTCATGATAATGCAGGAAATCACCCTCTCTTTGTTTATGCTCATCCTTTTTTGATAAGTCTCCTAATCCAGGAAAGGTGTACATTTGCATGTCTATGTTATCAGGTCTTAATTTCATTTCCTCTCGCTCATTTACACATGACTGATATAAGTCATACATAAACTGTTTTTCAGTTAAAGAAATATTCCCGCAGAACTGACAAAGAGCAACTGCATTCACAATATCATCATCATTTAAGATATTATTCTTCTGTTCAGATTCAAGCTGATTATGGAAATTAATTAAGTGGGCATTAACATCCTTATATAAAGCAGAACACGGCAATTCTGTTGCTAATTTCCATTCCTTGATTCTACTAATTACATTCTCTATATTGTCTAAATAATTATTGAAATCATTTTGTACAATAGGTCGCTTTTTGAGATTTTCCAACTTTACTAGTAGTTCTTCGCAATGCTTTGTGATATCACTCGCTTTTTTTATAGATCCTAATTCTTTTGATATTGTCTGCAAAGAAGTACTGTAGTTTTTTATGAAATTTAGTCGTTTACGTTGATACTCTTCGTCTATTTGGTCTGTTATGTAAATACGGTCCTTATTCGATTGTATAAAATTTACAAAAAGAGTGCGTTGAGATTTAGGCATACTGTAAGCGTTCAGAAGAAAGTTTGTATCAATAAAAATTGGTACCCTGCTCGTCTGAACCCACCAATTTTCAATTGCATTCTTATGGCTATCATAATATTGCCGAGCATTTTTCTTTGTTCCAATATTTCCGCTTTTAAAAGAAAAGCAGAAGTTTTCTCCTATTGTTACTTTTTTATTCTTACTCATTTCTATAGAAAGCTTTAATTGAAATATTAGGAACATTCACGTTACTCCAAGCAGAGCCTCGATCCAATTTGCAAACATAAATTTGAGCATTATCAGTTAACACTTGTTTCAAAGCATCTCTAATCTCAGATGAACGAGATTCAGTATTAACCAAAATAGTATTATCAAACAAGAGAATATAATCTCCAATTTTTTCAATAACCTGTTTTACAATAGTTGTATTTTGTTCCCAAGATACCACTACTATATATGTATTTATTTCCATTTTATTTATTCAATAGTTCGTTAAACTTTCAATTACATAAAAACAGATCAAGCCTTCGAGATTCATTATATTAAATTAGGGTGTTCTCATATTTAATATTGATGATGAATAAAAATGAACTTGTCTACTATATTGCGATAATAAATATCGCATGGTTTAATTTGATGGTAAAGATAAACAATTGGCGTGAAATAATACGCTTCAAATGTTATTTTAAGAAAATCAAACAATACAAGCAGGTTATTATTGTATCACACGATGCTAATTTAGTGATTAACGTAAGTTCTGAGCAGGTAATAATTACTCGAAATAATGATGGCGTTTAGAGTTATTTGTCAGGTGCATTAGAGAATCCCAATATAAATAGAGGTGTATGCGAAATATTAGAAGGTGATATAAATGTTTTTGAAAAGCGAGAATAGAAATATGGTATTAGCCAATGATGCAATATTAATCTCTTTAGTCTTGATGACTGTCATGCTTATCGGGCTATAAATCTTGTGTAAACATGTATTTCGAGATGGCAATTGCAAGTAATAATTTGCATAACTGAATATGCGTTTGCACTTACACTTTTGCATAATGGCCCGTAGTTTGCTTCATATCGGCTTTTCTCTAAAAAAATTGCTGTTTCTCAAGAAAATACGTAATTTTGCGTCGTCAATTGAATAAAAATATAAAGTTTACAATGCTGCAAAGAAGAATGAACAACTGGAACATCGTATCAGATAGAGGCATAAAATGCCTTGAGAGAATGTCGTATATCCATATTTCGGGCATTGAAGCATTCTATACTTTTGGAGACATTTTTCGACGAACGTTTGATAAACCATCGGGGATACGATGATGCTGGTATCCCGCTGAAACGATAAATGAAAACCGTCGGAGAGTCTTTACCAAACTTTTCGACGGTTTTTTTATTATGTGCCTTGTGGTGACGTTCGCACGATACGCCCTTCTCCGTCAATTCCGTCCACGGGCAAAATTGTAACGTATTATTAACCGCGCAGTGATGCGCATGAATGAAAAGACTATGAATTATAAATTTGACGGAAGCAGGGTGTTCTTTACATCC
>ULRH01019306.1_pt1 | contig 22688 bp, 14 predicted proteins | sample 1955271 | NCBI WGS metagenome assembly ULRH01 (sample SAMEA4835677, study PRJEB28245) | human gut metagenome | biome: gut microbiome; material: fecal sample | place: Denmark | collected 2008 | reverse complement strand
GGGCCCAAGCTAAACAATCCCCTATATTCATCGGGTGAGCCCATATTTCCTTACACTGACCTATATGGTAAAAGGACACAAAAAAACCGTGCATCAATGTATAAAAGCCATTGATACACGGTTGTATATTTATTGTGAGTATCCACTCGCTCTATACCTTTCGTACCCAAATGGTCCGAAAGGATAATCGTCCGTTATTAGTCGGCAGCCAGGGTGTAGCGACGGAAGTCAACTACCTTAAGATCCTTGTCCTGCTTCTTGAGCCACTGAGAAACGCTCTCCTTGTCGCCGTCACCGAACTGGAACTCCTGGTCTACGAGGCAGTTCTCCTTGAAGAACTTAGCCATACGACCCTTGGCAATGTTCTGGATCATCTGCTCGGGCAGGTTGGCAGCCTTCTCGGCAGCAACAGTCTTTCTGATCTCAGCAGCCTTGTCTGCATCCTCACGAGTCAGCCATCCCTTAGCGATGTTGCTCTCTACGTGATCCTCAGAATCAACGAGGTTAGGATTGATGCCGGCCTTCTTGATGGCATTGACAACAGCCTTCTCTACCTGCTCCTCCTTGGTCTTCTCGATAGCAACCTTCAGCTCAGAGTCCTTCGTCTCCTGGGGAACAGAAGCCTCATCGAGAGCCACAGGCTTCATAGCAGCTACCTGCATGGCAACCTTGTGGCCAGCATCCTCGTTCTGGGCAGAGAGCTGTACGAGAGTGCAAAGTGTGTGACGGCCCATGTGGTCGTAAACGTAGATGTTCTCACCCTCGAGATAGTTGTATCCGTCGAGCTCCATCTTCTCGCCTACCACACCCGAACGACGGGTAACGGCATCAGCGATCTTCAGACCATCAGCGAGGGTCAGTTCCTTCACCTCATCGAGAGTCTTAGCCTTTGCAGCTACGGCGGCATCGAGGATCTCCTGTGTCAGGGCGATGTAGTCAGCACCATTGGCCACAAAGTCGGTCTCGCACTTCAGAGCGATGCAAGCAGCAAAGCCGTCCTCTACCTTTCCGAGTACGCAACCATTAGAGGTAGCACGGTCGGAACGCTTGGCAGCGATAGCCAGACCACGCTCGCGAACGAGCTCAACAGCCTTGTCGAGATCACCGTCAGCCTCGGTAAGAGCCTTCTTGCAGTCCTTCATACCAGCGCCGGTCATTGCACGCAGCTTCTTGATATCATCAATTGTAACAGCCATAATTATTGTTTTCTTTATTAAGAGTTGAGATTGCTTGTTTGAATAAAAACCAGCGAGCCGGCAGTCATTCCTACAAAAAGAAACAGCTGTCGGCTCTACCGTATATTAGAGTTCGCTTACTCAGCAGCGGGAGCCTCTTCAGTCTGTGCAGCAGCCTTGGGAGCCTCCTCAGCCTGCTCGCGACGTGCACGACGTGCACCACGGCGACGGCCCTCGCCAGCCTCTTCAGCCTGCTCAGCAGCAGCCTTCTCATCGGCCTTCTCCACCTTGCGCTCCTCGAGACCCTCAGCGATAGCACCGCAAACAGCATCCAGAATCACCTCTACAGAATCCTTTGCGTCATCGTTAGCAGGGATTACGTAGTCGATGTTCTTGGGATCAGAGTTGGTATCAACGATACCGAACACGGGGATGCCCAGACGGTTAGCCTCTTTCACTGCGATATGCTCCTTCATTACGTCAACGACGAAGAGGGCAGAAGGCAGACGAGTCAGGTCAGCGATAGAACCGAGGTTCTTCTCCAGCTTAGCACGCTGACGAGACACCTGAAGCAACTCACGCTTTGACAGGTTAGAGAAGGTACCGTCGTTCATCAACTTGTCAATGTTGGCCATCTTCTTCACAGCCTTACGGATGGTAGCGAAGTTGGTCAGCATACCGCCCGGCCAGCGCTCAACAACGAAAGGCATGTTGACAGAGGCAGCCTTGTCAGCTACGATGTCCTTAGCCTGCTTCTTGGTGGCAACGAAGAGTACCTTCTTGCCCTGCTTTGCGATAGCCTTCAGGGCCTCAGCAGCGTCGTCGATCTTGGCAACGGTCTTGTTGAGGTCGATGATGTGAATACCATTGCGCTCCATGAAGATATAGGGAGCCATGGCGGGATTCCACTTGCGACGGAGGTGGCCGAAGTGGCAACCTGCCTGCAGTAACTGGTCAAAATTTGTTCTTGACATTGTCTTTGTTCTGTTTTTAAAAATGTGTTTACTTTCTTTTTAATTCTACCGGGCGGCATTACCCGTCCGTTCATTTAGAATCAGTCAGGCAGTAGGAAAAGCCGACATTGATTACCATCCGCCTCTCATCTGCCTGATTTAGATACTAAACAGTCGCTTCCCGTAGTAGCGTAATATCCTCTTCAGGAAATTAACGCTTAGAGAACTGGAAGTGACGACGAGCCTTGGGCTGACCGGGCTTCTTACGCTCAACAGCACGGCTGTCGCGGGTAAGGAATCCGTGGTCCTTGAGGTTCTTCTTGTCCTCTGCATTCACCTTCACCAGTGCGCGAGCAATGGCGAGACGGAGTGCCTGGCTCTGGCCTGTGAAGCCACCGCCGTCGAGGTTGGCCTTGATGTCATACTTCTCAGCCACATCCAGCAACTGCAGAGGCTGCTTAACAACGTACTGCAGAATAGCGGAGGGGAAGAAGTCCTTGAGGTCTTTCTTATTGATAGTGATCTTACCGGTGCCCTCTGTGAGGTAAACGCGAGCTACAGCGCTCTTGCGGCGACCGATTGCGTTGATTACTTCCATCTTATTTCGTCCTTATTATTTATACTGGTTGATATCGATTGTCTTGGGCTTCTGAGCAGCCTTGTCGTGCTCGGCACCGTCGAAGATGTACACATTGTCCATCAGAGAACGGCCCAGGCGACCCTTGGGGAGCATACCCTTAATGGCATGACGCAGGATCTTGTCCATACCGTCCTTACGCTTGCGCAACTCGGCGGGAGTGTTGAAGCGCTGGCCACCGGGATAACCAGTATAACGGGTGTAGACCTTGTCAGTCTCCTTCTTGCCGGAGAAGACCACCTTTGCAGCGTTGATAATGATAACGTTGTCACCGCAGTCTACGTGCGGGGTGAAGCTGGGCTTGTACTTACCGCGGAGCAGCTTAGCTACTTTCGAGCAGAGACGACCTACTACCTGGTCGGTGGCGTCTACTACAACCCACTCCTTCTTGGCTGTTTCCTTATTGGCGGAAACGGTCTTGTAACTCAAAGTGTTCATTGTTTGAATCTGAATTTTGAAATAAAAAAGAATAATGTTTACCTAAGCAGAGACCTCGCGGCGCCTCCAGTCTAAAAGAGACCATCCAGCTTTCTACTCTGCCTGCTCCGCGATTCACGAACCGTCCCGCCCGGCCAGAGACAGGGCTATCCACACAACGGAGCTGCGGAGGTCTAAGTGTCCTCCGCGTTCAAACGGCGCACAAAGTTACCTATTTTATCATAAACAGACACTATCTCCTATGATGTTATTTGAGATATTTATGATAGTTTAACCATCATAGGCTGTTTTTCTTCTCACACTGTCTATATAATCATACCGGGAGGAAGCCCTCAGTTCTTGGGAGCGATCTTTCCGGCTTTCTTCAGACGGGCAAATTCCTTCTTGGCTTTTTCCAGCTGCGCCTGAAACTTGCTGTCGGCATGCAGACGGGCGACAACGGCCGAACCCATCAGACGGGCAGCATCGACATCGCTCTGCCAGTGATAGCCGGCGATGACACGGCTCTGCCCTATCTCATAGCCGCGCTTTAAGATCTCATCCTGCCTGTCGACATTGATCTCGGCCAACACCAGTGCCTCCGCCCAGCCCATAGCTGTATGGCCGGAAGGATAGCTGCCACTATGACGATGCGACTCTTCCTGCGAGCGCACGCTCGTCGTATCGCCATAAAACACGTATGGCCGCACTCGCATATAATAACGCTTAGCCTCCCGCGTACCCAGATCGCCGGCGTCCTCGCGCATGTTCTGCATGAGCCGATAAAGTTCGGGAGTAGTCTCCCGGCTGATAGTACAGCCGAAAGCCTCGCTGAATGCCCGCGAGAGATCCTCGCCGTTGAGGCGTGCGTCCGCCACGGCCTGAGCGCCGCGCGGCGTGTTACGCTGCTGCTTACCCCATTTGTAACGAGCCTCATCGTAAAGGAACAGGAGGCTGCCCGGCTCTGGCGGTGCAGGCAGCAAGGCCACCGACGAGGGCTGCTGTCCGTCCTGAAGGTAATAGTCCTCAGGATGATTGCGCGTGTCCCATATCTGTGCCTTTGCAGTAGAGGCGGGCTGCTGTGCCCAGCAGCCCGTCGTGAAGACAGCAGCGAGCGCAGCTGCCAGAAAAATCCCTTTCATATTCCGATAATCCATTTTCTTTATACTGTTTGTCTGTTCATGCCTTTCCATTGGCATCTATACTCCTTTGCAAAGATAGTGAAAAACGCGATTCCTCAAATAAGAAATCAAGGGAAAACGCACAGGTCTTCAATACGATAAACGCTCCTGAGATTTGAAATCGAAAAAGTCCGGGACCCATGACGATCGTCGTGCATCCCGGACAAGGCAAAAGTAATTGATTCTATTTTAGACTATCGGATCAATATTCCAATATCAGCGTCTGACGTGGCGTAAGTTGCAGGTCATGGGAGAGGTCGATCTTCTGACCGGTAAGTACATCTGTAGCTGCGGTATGACTACCGATCACCTCGGCATAACGTGCAACCGACAATGCGGCCGGCTTACGTGTGCCATTGATCACTGTGAGCACGGTACGTCCCTGATATTGACGGGCGATGACATAGACGCCCTTATACGGTATGAACTGTATCTGGCTGCCTTCAGTGATCACCTCATTACTCTGCCGCCAATGCAGCAGCCGTTTCAGCCAGTTGTACATGGCATTCTCAGCCCGCGTACGCCCCTGAGCTGTGAAACAGTTGTGCGTGTCGCCGGGGAAGCCGCCGGGAAAATCCTTACGCACATTACCATCAGTCACCTCCTTCGTTCCATTCATCAGCACCTCCGTACCATAGTAGAGCTGAGGTGTGCGTCGGACGGTGAGCAGCAAGGCCAATGCCTGCTTCAATGCCGTAGAGTCCTTACCGTTGCCGAGGAAGCGGTCGGTATCATGATTTTCTATAAAAGCCATCACGCTCTTGGGATTGGGATAGAGATAGTCGTAGCAGAACACATTATAGACACGGTTCAGTCCGTTCCACCACGCATCCGTCTCCTCATGCTTTGCCAGATTGATACGGTCATAAAAAGCGAAGTCCATCACGGTCTTCAGGTAACTGTTTTCCTCCTGGAGCTTAGAATCCTTCTGCCAGGCAGCTGTATAGGCCGGCTCTGTCACCCATGTCTCTCCTACGGTATTGAAATTAGGATATTCCGTGTCGATCGTCTTCATCCATTTAGCCATCGCCTGCCGGTCGGCATAAGGATAAGTATCCATACGGATGCCATCAATACCGATGGTCTCGATCCACCACTCTGAGTTCTGGATGAGATAACGCATGACGTGGGGATTGCGCTGGTTCAGATCGGGCATGGAAGCCACGAACCAGCCATCGGTCGTCTCCGCCTTGTCCACCTTCGAGCCATAAGGGTCGAGTACCGGCGTGAGCTTATATGAAGTCTGCAGACCGTAGCCGGGATAATTGAACCAGTCTTTAGAGGGAATGTCAAGATTCCAGGGATGATAATCACCACAATGATTGAAGATCATGTCCATCACCACCTTCAGTCCTTTCTGATGGGCCTCGTCGACCAACTGCCGGTAATCCTCATTGGTGCCGAAGCGAGGATCGACACGGTAATAGTCGGTCGTGGCATAGCCATGATAAGTACTGAACTTGCCATCATCGGCCGGCCGGTCGTTCTCCAACACTGGGGTAAGCCAAAGAGCCGTAACTCCCAAGTCGGTGAAATAGTCGAGGTGCTGCCGGATGCCCTCAAGATCTCCACCATGGCGGAGACTAGGCTCACTGCGGTCGACAAGCTGATCGCGCAGTCCCTTGACATGGTCGTTCTTCGGATTGCCGTTCGCGAAGCGGTCGGGCATGAGCATATAGAGCACATCCCTGTTGGTAAAGCCTATACGGTCCTCGCCTTTCATAGCGCGTTCCTTCAGCCGGTATTTCCATTTCAACGTTTTTTTCCCATCCTTGAAACAGAGCGTCATCTCACCGGGACGGGCATTTTTCAGATTGAGGTAGACAAGCAGATAGTTGGGCGAGTCGAGACGAACGATACTGTCAACCGTCACACCGGGATAATCGGTAGAGAACTCGGTAGTACCGATATTCTTTCCGAACACCATTAACTGCACGGTGGGATCTTTCATTCCGACATACCAATCGGTGGGATCCACACGGCTCACCTTTGTCTGAGCATCTGCCATCATCACTTGGAGAATTAATAAAGAGAATAATATTAGCTTTTTCATACGGTTTTACGATACTAAGAGTCCTTCATGGACCGGTTTTATTTTCTGAGTATCAGTGCCGACTGAGGTTCCACATCGATAGTGCCGCCCTTGACGGTCGTACTGCTTTCTTCGTCGATCGTACCATTGACGGCGACAACAGTATAGACACCTTCTGGGATGCTGACTGTTCGAGCCGTCTTGTTGGCATTGAACACGACGATGATCTCTTGCCAGGGATCGATACCTTGCAGATCATACAGGCGGTAAGCGACCAGACATCCCTCTTTCGCCTGCTGTCCGGCATCCGTCTCAGGAAGGAACTCCAGATGACGGCGCACGGCAAGGGCATTGCCAAGACGGAATGCGGGATGATGGGCACGCAAGGCCAGCAAACGGCTGTAGTAGTCCATCACCTGCGGATAGGTCTGCAGATGTTCCCAAGGAAGGGCATTAATGGAGTCGGGCGAGTTGTAGGAGTTGTGCACACCTTTCTTGTCGCGCAGCAGTTCCTCACCGCTGAGCATGAAAGGCACACCCTGTGAGGTGAACACCACCGTCTGGGCCAACTTATCGAGACGGATGAGTTCCTCATCACTGATGCCCGGCAGCTCCGTACGCAGACGGTCGACAAGACACATGTCGTCATGGCAGCTCACATAAGATATCTGCTGTGTCGGCTCCAGACACCATGGCTCCTTGTCATAGTTCACCTGCAACATATTCACCTGCGGATGGGCTATACCTCCGACAATACCATATTTAATGCTCTCTTCCTCACCAGGAATGCCTGCAAGGAAAGCACCTTTGGCATCGTCGTTGAACGGGCCACGCAGGGCATCACGCAAGTCATCGCTGAAAGCGGCGATACCCGGCATCTGCGGGATATTGGCCTTCATAGCCAGCTTCTCCAAGGGATAGGCACAGGTGCCGGCGCTCCATCCCTCACCATAAATGAAGATCGAGGGATCGATGGCTGTCAGCGCATCGCGGATAGCATTCATCGTAGCGATGTCGTGAACACCCATCAGGTCGAAACGAAAGCCATCAATATGATACTCCTCAGCCCAGTACTTCACGCTCTCGATCATGAAATGACGCATCAGCGGCGTCTCCGATGCCGTCTCATTGCCGCATCCTGACCCGTTGCTCGGCTTGCCGTCCTTGGTGAAGCGGTAGTAAGCATCGGGCACCGTCTTTTGAAACTGACTGTTCGTCAAGTCGAAGGTGTGATTGTACACCACGTCGAGTATCACCCTGATGCCGGCCTTGTGCAGGGCCTGCACCATCTGCTTAAACTCCCGTATGCGTCGGGCAGGCGTATAGGGATCAGTGGAGTATGAGCCTTCGGGCACATTGTAGTTTAACGGGTCGTAGCCCCAGTTATACTGCGGCTGTCCGAGCTTCGTCTCGTCCACGCTGGCATAATCGAACGACGGCAGGATATGCACGGCATTGACTCCCAACTTCTTCAGATGGTCTATGGCCCATGGCTCCGTGAGAGCCAGGAACTTACCGGGATACCGGGCATCCTTACGCGCGATGGAGAAATCGCGGAAGTGCATCTCATAGATCATCAGATCGGCCGGCGAGCGCAATGGCGGACGCACATCGCTCTCCCATCCCTCAGGATCGGTGTCCTTCAGCTCAATGACAGCGCCACGGACGCCATTCACACCCACAGCACGGGCAAAAATGCCCGGTGTCTCACGCGGATGTTTCCTATTACCCGACGCGTCGAAAGTATAAAAATAATCTTTCCAGTCACCGGGTACCTCGGCAATCCAACCGTATGCTTCCTGCCTCTCCATCCTGATGGTCTTCACCGCCTTGCCTCCTATCCCATTCTTGTATAGACGCAAGAGCACGGGACGATTGCCCTGAACTGATCCGGAAAACAAGAAAGTTGTCTTTGCCGGCGTATAGACCACCTGTGGCTCATAGGATAGAGCCAACGTGTCCGGGTCGAATCCTTCAGCCCGGACAATTGAGATATAAGTGGCCATAAAAGCCATGAGAAAATATTTCAGTTTCATTATTTTGCGATCAATGACATGGCAAAGCCACCACCGGGAGCCTCTGTGAGCTTAAGTGTGTCACCTTTCTTCACTGTGCGTCGGGTGATGGTATATGCCTTCGGATTGGTCTTATAGTTCGCATCCTTCGCATCGGCATAGATCGTACATTCGTACTTACGGCCCTTGTCGAGGAAATCGAGCTTCACGGTCGACTTGTGGCCGTTCTCGTCACACTTGCCGCCTACGAACCAGTTGTCTGTGCCCTTTGCCTTGCGTGCCACAGTGATGTAGTCGGCCGGCTCGGCCTCGAGATAGATCGAGTTGTCCCAATCGACAGCCACATCGCGGATAAACTGGAAGGCATCGTCATATTTCTCATAGTTCTCAGGCAGGTCGGCAGCCATCTGCAGAGGAGAATAGAATGTCACATAGAGCGCCAACTGTCCCACGAGCGTCGTGTGCACATAACTGGTGTTGTTGCTCCAGGTCTTCAGCTGCGTCTCCAGGATGCCGGGCGTATAGTCCATCGGACCGCCCTGCAGACGAGTGAAAGGCAGTATGACGGTATGGTCGGGATTGGAGCCGCCGAAAGCCTCATACTCCGTACCGCGCGCACTCTCGTTGCCGATCAAGTTGGGATAGGTACGGCAGAGACCGGTAGGACGGGTGGCCTCATGGGCATTGACCATGATATGATGTTTGGCAGCCTCTTTCACCACATAGAGATAATGATTGTTCATCGACTGGGAGAAGTGATGGTCACCACGCGGGATGATGTCACCCACATAGCCGCCCTTCACGGCATCATAGCCATATTTGTTCATCAGATTGAAAGCCTCTTCAAGGTGACGCTCATAATTAGTTACTGAAGAAGAGGTCTCATGATGCATCATCAGCTTCACGCCTTTTGAATGGGCATAGGCATTCAGTCCGGGCAGATCGAAGTCGGGATAAGGTGTGACGAAATCGAAAACATCCTCTTTCCAATGACCCGACCAGTCCTCCCAACCGGTGTTCCAACCTTCTACCAGCACTTCCTGCAAACCGTTCTTTGCAGCAAAGTCAATATAACGCTTCACCTCAGCCGTTGTGGCGCCGTGGGTGCCATTGGGCTTGGCATGGGCGTAGTCGGTAACACCCAGACGTACCGATGGGAACTCGTTAGTATAGTTCCAGGTCTTCCGGCCGACAATCATCTCCCACCATACACCGCAATACTTCACGGGATGAATCCAGCTCGTATCTTCAAGCTTGCATGGCTCGTTGAGGTTGTAGATCATCTTTGACGAGAGCATCACACGGGCATCATCACTCACCATGACCGTACGCCACGGTGTTTGACACGGTGTCTGCATGGCACCCTTCAAACCGGTAGCATCAGGTGTGAGCCAGCTCTCAAAGGTCATCGTCTTATCATCAAGATTAAGGTGCATGGTAGCATAGTCGATACAGGCCGCCTCATGAATATTGATATACAGTCCATCAGCGGTCTTCATCTGCAGCGCAGTCTGTACGCCGGTAGGTGAGAAGACGCTTACCGAAGAGTTGTTCCAATTCACGGCATCATGGAAACGCTGACGTATCTCCGAAAGCTTCGACTCCTGTGTCTCCTGCTCCTGCGTGTCATAGTCACCGGGAATCCACCAGGCCGTGTGGTCACCGGCCATGGCAAACTGAGTATGCTCCTCCTTTATGAAGAAGTAGTTGAGGTTCTCCTGTTGCGGAAACTCATAGCGCAGTCCCATTCCTTCATTGTAGACACGGAAACGGATGATGATGTTACGCTGCGACGATGGCTGGTTGAGATCCACTTCCAGTTCGTTGTAATGGTTGCGCACTTCAGCCACCTCTCCCCATACGGGTTTCCATGTCTCGTCAAAAGTAGACGTCTTGGAACCTGTTTCTGTGAAGCCTTCCATCAAGTCGGTCTCATTCATTCCTTTCGAGGCTTGCTTGATCTTAGCCAGTTCAAGACCGAGATGGGACGGTTTCACAACCGTCTTTCCCTTATACGTCATTTCATACGTTGGCACACCATTTCCCGTAAGCGAGAAATGTACCGATACATTGCCGTCGGGCGACTTCACCGTCTGGGCTAAAGCGGCCAGTGGCAGCAACAACGCGGCAATAAGAATGTTGATACGATGCATTGTTATTGATTGATTATGGTTTTTGTTTGGTTCTTGTCGGATACTTTTGATATATCATCTGCCACTCTCTGTGACGAGATCCCGCACATTGCCCATGAAAGCTTTGTTGGCCATCAAGTCCTCAAGGTTGACATGCATGCGGTAGCGCCAATAGTGATGCGGATCAGCCGGGACGTTGATGCGCTCGGCATTGGCATCGGCCAGCCGCATGCGCTCGTCGATGGCCAGCCAGTCCTGTATGCTGAGAATGCAGAGCATCGAAGGCGACGTAAGCTGACGCGACACGATGTCACGGGCCAGCCAGCCGGGTAGCGGATGGGGTGCCAGGCCATCGCGATAGAGCATCGTACGGTAGTAGTCTTGTGTACGTTCATTGTCCTCATCCCACCACTGGCGGAGAGTTGGCATGTCATGCGTGGAGAAGGTGCAGACCGAACGATAGGGATTGCGCGAGAGATGACCGAAACGGACGGAAGGATCCTTCGGCATCGACTGGATCTCGAGCGAGAGGATACGCAGCTCATTGATCACCCACTGCACACAGTCGGGCACCATACCCAGATCCTCCGCACAGACCAGCATGCGCGTGGCCTGTACCAGGCGCGGCAGTTTCTTCATGGCCTCATGATACCAGAACTGGTTGTTGCGGCGATAGAAATAGTCGTTATAGAGACGGTTAAACGCCGCTTTATCGTTGTCGTAGAGTGCCTCATAGGTAAAGCCGAACTGGGCAGAAATACGGGGATGGAACTTCTTGCCATCGTTATTGTCACGCACAAACAGCACATCGCTGATGAGCGCATACAGACCATCACGCAGGTGCATGGCATCTTTATCGTCTGTCAGGTTCTCAAAAGCTTTTTCCACCTTCCGTTGCGTGTCATACTCTGGCTTCATGTGCCAGATATCATCATGGGCATGGTCGAGATATTTCTCCTTCACCTCGCCGGCACGGTCGCCGAACACCCTATCGAGCACCCAGTCGCTGATAAACGGCTCGCAGAACTGCTCTTCCAGGAACGGAAGGCCATAGCTCTCTATTTCCTCACGCGTCATGCCAAGTGCGGGTGAGAACTGACCGAGCAAGCCGTGAACGGAGGTGATGGGAATCTCCCAAATGCGGAAAAAGCCGAGCACATGGTCAATGCGGTAGGCATCAAAGAAATGGGCCATATTCTGAAAACGACACACCCACCACCGGCAGTCGTCCTTCAGCATCTCCGGCCAGTTGTATGTGGGGAAGCCCCAGTTCTGACCATTCACACTAAAATCGTCAGGAGGTGCACCGGCAGAGTCGTTAAGATTGAAATACTGCGGTTCCATCCACACATCGCAGCCATAACGAGCCACGCCAATAGGAATATCGCCTTTGAGTACGACATGTTTTGAACGGGCATAGGCATGCACTGCCCGCAACTGACGGTCGAGCACATACTGCAGGAAATACCAGTAGCTAAGCTGCTTGTAGACATCACTATGTGGATCGGAAAGACGTTTACGGTCTTTCTCATCCCACTGCTGGTGCTCAGGCCAGTCGATAAACTTCGAAGTGCCGTATTTCTCAGCCAGGTAGCGGTAAGCGGCATAGGGAACAAGCCAACGCTGGGCCTCGGCAAAGAAGAGCTTGAAGTCGTGCGTGCGCATCATCTCTTCACCCTCCTGCTTAAAGAGCAGGTGGAGGTATTCGTCCTTCGCCTTGTTCACACGTTCATAGTCGATCTGCAACAAGGCGTTCAACTCCCGCTGCAACGCGTCAAAATGCTTACGGGCTGTCTCATCTTCCAGCTCAGGCAACTGCCTCAGATCAATATATTGAGGATGAAGGGCGAATATAGAGATGCAGCTATAAGGATAGGAGTCCGTCCAAGTCTTCGAATAGGTGGTGTCATTGATCGGCAGCACCTGCAGCACACGCTGGCCTGTCTGCTCCACATAATCGATCATCGTGCGCAGATCGCCGAAGTCGCCCACACCGAAACTTCCTTTTGTCCGCAAGGAAAAGACGGGCACCAGCGTGCCGGCCAGCCGGCGGTTGTAGATAGGCATAAAAGCCTGTGTAAGCTGGTAGACCACTGCCTCACCATTCTCTATCTCTGGCAAGGAGATGGTACGGTTATCTGAAGTCTCCCACAATGGAGCGACATCGCCTTCGCTGTCAAAGGCTGCGAACTTAAATTCCAGGCGATTCTCCTCAAGCCGGTCGGCGTCAATGTCGACGGCCCATTCATTGATGGATTGCTCGGTCATCTCCACTGCCTTCAGAGGGTCCCAGCCGCCCAGACAGGCATTACCGCCGATCAGCACCAACCGTTCGGTGGAGCGCAGCTGAGGACAGCGCACCACCAGCCGCACCGTTCGGTGGTAGTCGTGCTTCGGCAAGAGATGCACCGTATGATGATCTATACACTCGGTGAATGCTGAAGAATAGAGGTAACTGTCTTCGGGAATATCATTCCAATGATCGTAGACTGTATAGCTTTCAGCCTGGCGGGCACAAAGCTCCAAACGATGAGCCACCGTCGTCCACTCGTGACGGGCTTCCCGGCCGCCCCGTTCCAAGCTGTAATAATAATCCAATTGACGCACGGCCTTATCCAGTACAAGCTGATAAGTCCAGTGCTCACCGTCGACCGTGCTCATCAGATAAGTCACCGTCGCATCGTCCTGTTTTACATTGAGCGCCAACGTTTCTCCATACGTGGTGCGATAATCAAGATTGAAAAGTATATGCATAGACTGTTTTATATCAATTTTCCTTCACAAAGATAAACAAAAAAGCCATGGGCAGAACCCCATGGCTTTTATTTTTTCCCACCCTGAATGTGCAAACGTTTGCACGCTTATACATACGGTGTTAAATTACTTTTTATAGTTGTCCAGTCCCTTATCGAGGAAGTCGAGATAAGCTTTCACATCCTCCTTATAAGAGAAGCTGCCGCTAAGCGGCTTTCCATCATTATCGAGTGCCACATAGAACGGCTGTGCATTAGCTCCGAACTTAGAACTCTGCAGATAGCTCCACTTGTCACCTACCGTGCGCAGTGTGCGCTCCTGTCCATGATCGTTGACCGTGACGGGCTTAGGCAGCGGAGTCTTATCATCAACATACAAGGAGATGAGCACATAGTCCTTCGACAGTTTGTCGGCTACCTGAGGATCGGTCCATACAGATGCTTCCATCTTACGGCAGTTCACACATCCGAAACCGGTGAAGTCAACCAATACCGGTTTACCTTGTGCCTTGGCGGCTGCCATGCCCTGTTCGTAGTCACGATAGTGCGACTCTACGACTTTATTATTCAGATTGAAGTCCTGCGTATTGATAGGTGGTGCAAAAGCACTCACAGCCTTGCAGGGAGCACCCCACAGACCAGGAATCATATAAATGGCGAACGCCAGCGAGCACAAGCCAAGCATAATAGCAGGAACAGGCATCGGCTTATTCATCTCACCTCCTACCTCATCGCTTGGGAACTTGAGCCAGCCGATGAGATAAGCACCGAGGGCAAAGAAAATGACGATCCACAAAGAGAGGAACACCTCGCGGTCCATCAGGTGCCAGCCATAAGCCAGGTCAGCCACAGAGAGGAACTTCAGCGAGAAAGCCAGCTCGACAAAGCCAAGCACCACCTTGATCTGATTCATCCATGATCCGCTGCGCGGCGACTTCTTCATCAGCGTGGGGAACATAGCAAAGATCGTGAACGGAATAGCCAGGGCCAGAGCGAAACCGAACATTCCCACAGCCGGACCGACCCAGTTGCCTGATGTCACGGTCTCTACAAGCAGCAGTCCGATGATCGGTGCCGTGCAGGAGAAGCTGACAAGCACCAGTGTGAAGGCCATCAGGAAGATGGAGATCAGACCCGTAGCCTTTGTGGCCTTCGAATCAACGCTGTTAGCCCAGCTATCGGGCAGCTTGATTTCAAACCATCCGAAGAAGCTGACTGCAAAGATCACCAGCAACAGGAACAGGAAGATATTGAATATGGCGTTGGTCGACAAGGCATTCAGCGTACTCGGACCAAAGATAGCCGTCACAAGCAGGCCCAATGCCAGATAGATCACGATGATCGAGATACCATAGGTCACAGCATCACGGATTCCCTTTTTACGGTCGTCCTTGGCCCGTTTGAGGAAGAAGCTCACCGTCATTGGGATGATTGGCCAGATACATGGCATCACCAGGGCAAGCAAACCTCCAACAAGTCCCATGAGGAATATATATAATAAGGAGTGGCTGGCCAAATCACCGGCACCTCCCATCTGCTGCAACTGCTTCACCACAGGCTTCCACCAGAGAGCTTTCTCGGCCGGGGTGACATCTGCCGACACTACAGCAGTGGATGCTGCGGATGCTGTGCTGTCGGTCTGCATACCGACTTGAGCCTGGGCTTTTGCCAGCGAGTCGGCCTTCTGTTGTGCCAACAGGGCAGCGTTCTGTACATTGGCAGCAGGGGTCTGCACGACAGCGGCATCCACTGCCGGCGACTTGCCGCTTTTCTTGAAAGGCACGTCACTAGGTGGCAGGCAGTTCTCTTCATTGCATGCTCCATACTCGAGATAGACATCTATGACATAGTTGGGCTTGGTGAACTTCACTTTCTGAACGAACTTACAGCTATGCTCAAAATAGCGAAGCTTCATCTCGAAGAGAGGATCATAGTTGGAAATCTCACGTCCCACGGGCTTCAGCTTGCCTACCAATTCCACGCCATCGAGCTTGTTGACATGGAAAGAAGCCTCAATCGGTCCGTCCTGTCCCAGTTCGGTGGAATAGACATGCCAGCCCGAAGCGATCGTAGCGGTAAACACAATTTCCGCCTCAGCTGTCTTACCTGTCTTGAGAGAAGATGTGAACTTAACAGGATGAAGCATTTGCGCCTGGGCCACAAGGGTAAGGAGCAACATGCAAAGTATACATAGCGTTTTTTTCATTGCTGTAGTATATTTCTGCTTAAAAACTAAATAAAGATGATAATTTGAATGCAAAGTTACTCAAAGTCGGTCACCTATCCCAATCTTTATCAGATTATTTTTCAAAACTGATTACAGATAGAAAGTTTTATTGCTAAAAAAGAAAGAAAAAGCATAAAATATGAATGATCTTTCAAAATTACTCGTACCTTTGTCAACGAATCAGTTAGCACCTCTCCAGCCGGGAAAGCAGGTCAGCCCCAAGAGATCGTTTATATCAAACTGACAGCCATCCGTCAAAACAAATTCTGACAACGTATGACCATCAAGACGAAAGCTCTGTCCCTACCTGATGCCAGCATTATCGCGGGCATAGTGCTCCTCCTCTCCTTTCTTATCATCATCATCTCCATGCCATCGCTCACCATCAACACGCTCAAGCATTGGGACCGAGAGGCTATGCTCACGCTCAACGGTAGTCAGGGAAGATGGATGGACCAGTTCTGGTATGCCTTTTCCTCATTCAAGACATGGATCGTTGCCATGATCTTCATCATTGTGACGATATGGAATACATGTAAGGGCACCACACGACAAAAGCTCATATTCATACTCTGCTTTATCCTGCTTTTTGTCGTGCTTGACCAAACGTCTTCCAGCCTCATCAAGCCATGGATAGCTCGCCCGCGTCCTTCCCACGACCCGCTCATCGGCCCGTTGCTCCATTACGTTAACGGATATCACGGCGGACGCTACGGATTCGTCAGTGGTCATGCCACCAACATCACAGGACTGGTCACATGGCTCTGCCTCATCTACAGGCAACCCAAGGCACGGCTCTGCTTCATCCTCTTCGGCATTGCCCTTTGCTTCTCACGTATCTATCTCGGCGTCCATTACCCCGGTGACATCATCTGCGGTGCCCTTCTGGGCTTCATCATCGCCCGTATAGCATTCCGGATAGTGAGCAACTATTTCCAATTCGACCATTCTCATAAGCCTTACACCCTGCTCGCAGTGATCGGAGGCACCATCGTCTGTCTCTTCGTCTATGCGGGCATACAAGCGCGTTCTCCTTTCAGCGGCCTTCTCCAGATCCTGCACTGATTCCCATGGCCTGCCACGATAAGTAGGGTGAGGACTTTCCGTCTTGCCATTATTTCGTCATCTCCGTATGGCGCACATCCTCATACCCTGCCGGAGGGGAAGGGCTCACCGCTGACAGGAAACAAATATTCGTTTTTCTTTGTCCATTGTACAAAGATTGCTTACTTTTGCAACTGTCAGCATGACACGATGCCGGCACGTGACACACAATAACACACACAACAATGGAAAATTCTTATCACAAAGAATACCCCGACCTGATGGCCGGTAAAAAGATCATGTACAATCACGGATTCTGCTCTGCAGCCTCTTCGGGCACAGTGAGCCTGATCCGTCAGACATTCCCGAAAGCCAATGTTGTGGCATGGGATATCCCCTTACACCCTGCCGAGGCAATCGATATGCTTAGAAAGAAGGTAGAGGAAGAAAAGCCCGACCTGATTATCGGCACGTCGATGGGCGGCATGTACACCGAACTGCTCTACGGCGTTGACCGCATCTGCGTCAATCCTGCCTTCGAGATGGCAAAGACCATGAAGGAGAACGGACTCACCGGCAAACAGATCTGGCAGAACCCGCGACAGGATGGCGAGAAAGAATTTATGGTCAATAAAGCGCTCGAAAAGGAATATGCCGAGATGACTGCCCAATGCTTCACAGCCCTTGAGACCATGACTGCCGAAGAGCAGGCCCGCGAGCAACAGCACGTATGGGGACTCTTTGGCGACGCCGACCCCGTAGTACACACATGGGACCTTTTCTGCAGTCATTACACACAGGCTGCCCACTTCCACGGCGCCCACCGTATGGATGACAAGAGCTTCCTCAATGGTGTCGTTCCCGTGATACGTTGGATTGACGACCGGCAGGAAGGACGCGAGCGTCCCATCGTCTATATCGACTCCTCCACCCTCTCCGATGCTTACGACCATCCCGTATCATCACTGCAAAAGGCTTTCGCCATGCTCATCGAGACCTATCAGGTGTATATCGTATGTCCGGCCCCAACCAATAACCATGCTGTGACCGACCGTTGGGGACAATGGATCGAGCAATATCTCTCCACACCGGCACACGATCATGTCATCTATTGCAATAACCAGCCACTGCTCTACGGCGACTATCTCATCTCGCGCCATCCTTCTCAGGATTTCATGGGCACAGGTATCGAACTGGGTTCAGATGAGTTTAAGACATGGGAAGAGGTCATCACTTTCTTCGAACGGCTCGGAGGACAATAACCATCAAAACCATCAACCCTTCCTATACCTTAATTATATATAGAATGCGCTGCAAGGACCATCCTATCCTTGCAGCGCATTCTATTTCTCTCTATGTCGAAACGAGCCGATATCAGCACGGATCAATATTCCGTCTTGTCCGTCTTCGCTTTCCACATGGCGAAAGCATGAAGTGCCTCAGGACGGAGCAACTGACTAATTGGCTTACGGCGATGATCCATCGGCGTGGCGATCTCGCGATAGATCAGATCATCGTCAAAACCTATCTCCGCTGCATCCCTACGGTCGTTGGCATAATAGATATGGTCGAGATGGGCCCAATAAATGGCACCCAGACACATCGGACAGGGCTCACAAGATGTATAGATCTCACAACCTGCCAAATCGAACGTACCCAATTGCCGGCATGCCTTACGAATGGTATTTACCTCGGCATGGGCAGTAGGATCCTGGTCGATGGTGACGCTATTCGAGCTCTCAGCTACAATCTCTCCGTCACGTGCGATCACAGCTCCAAAAGGGCCACCACCATGACGAACGCTTTCCTCACTCAGAGCAATAGCTCTGCGCATCAGTTCTTCCTTTGTCATTGTTCGTGTTTTTTACATTAGTACGATTTTTACATCGCCTGCCATACACTGACAGACGGCATTCAAAGATACGCAATCTTTTCCGGACAAGGTGCTCCCTGCCGTCCTTTTAACTTTTACCAATGCTATTTCCTTTCTCCTTTCTCACTAATTAATTTCCTTCAATTCCCGATCTTTCTCCGTGGCACGCTCTCTACACCACGGATGGTAGTATCGGCATTTTTTATGATTCAAGAGAATGATGTGCCCACTTTTTTTCGTAACTTTGCTCGTATGACAGATTTACACGATATCACATACGGCTTTTCAGAAACGCCCTTCGGCCCGATCATCGCAGCACGCAATGTGAAAGGCTACACCGATGTGCAGTTTCTCACCTACAACCGGGCCGAGACTATTCATGAACTGGGCACACGTTGGGGTGTCTATACCCCGACCGTGCAGGACGACCGCGTGGCAGAGATCGTCAAAGAAGTATTCTTTGACGGAGCCCATCATCTCATCATCTTCGATCTCGAAGGTACTGACTTCCAGAAAGCGGTATGGCGTGAGGTACGCATGATCCCGTTTGGAGAGACCGCCACCTATCAGGAGATCGCGCAGCGCATCGGCCGCCCCGATGCTGTCCGTGCTGTAGCCAACGCCGTAGCAGCCAATCCCCTCGCCCTCCTCATTCCCTGCCACCGTGTCGTGCGTACCGATGGCAGCATCGGAGACTATCATTGGGGAAAAGACCTCAAACGACAGCTTCTCGAATGGGAAAAACGAGAAGCGCCCAACAGACAATAGCCACACTCCTACCGAAGCCGACAGGCTGCGCCTCACACCCGGAAGCACAGCCACGGCATCCATGACACCATAAGAAGATACGATCCATGACGGGCAATATCACCAGCGAAGAACTGTTTCAACGCGTCGAATACATCGCTACGGCACACGATGTGACCATGTCGCAACGCCTGCGAATCCTGCACGAGACACTCGTGCTCACCTGTGCTGCCGGCCTGAGCGACGACGGGCAGCCGGCCGGCAACCTTTTCTCCAAGGTCGACCTGCTGTGCAAACGACTCCGCATCAGCACCAGGGAAGCCGTGGCCATCCAACGGATGCGCCACGACAGCAACCGCAGTGGAGAACAGCAGCCGCAAGCCGACGGGCTCCCTGCTGAGGAAGCTGTCAGCCGCGAGCAACTGGCCTACGACTGCCGGTCGCTCGCCGTCTTCATCTCAGCCGTCTTCAACGAACCTATCCCCGGCACGCTGCTACGCCATATTCCCGTCTCTCTCCAACCTGCTGATGACCGACGCCACATCGACGCACGCTGCCTACGCTGCGTGGTGCGAGGCATTGAGGGCGACAAGGCGCTTGTCGAGACAACCGCCGGTGAGGGCAGACAGCTCCGCGTAGCCTTGGACAAGCAGCCCTATCTGGCCAAGCTCCTCCATGCCGACATGCAGGTGAACCTGCTGGACGTACAGCTCAACGGCGATGATGCCACAGCCATGATCATTGTGGAACCCGATTTCCTCATTGACATCAGCTCCCTTGCACGCTGCTTCACCGACTATGGACACAGTCCACTCAACTACACTGTCAACCGCCTGTCTCCGGTAGCCAACAGTCAGGCCATCCTTCTCGGTAACTTTGCCGGTAGTGCCCTCGATGACATCATCAACCAGGGCGAGGGGTACGAATGGCGGGAGACCTTTAAAGCCAACTTCCGCGAACGTGCTCTTGAATACTGTACCTGCCCCGACCTCAATCAAAGGGCTGACTTCAAACAGCAGGCACAGACACAAGTGCGCCATATTGAGGATGCCGTCGACCAACTCTTCAGCGAGTACGACCGGTCACATGCCATCCTCGAGCCTTCCTTTGTATGTGAGCAACTCGGTCTACAGGGACGTGTCGACCTGATGACGACCGACCTGCAGCTCCTCGTCGAGCAGAAGTCTGGTTCCAATTGGTATATCCAGACCCATCGGCCGGGCGAGCACGGAGGCTTCCAGAAAGAGGATCACTATGTGCAGGTGCTGCTCTATTATGAAGTGCTACGACGCAATTTCCAGCTCGGCTACAACAAGATCGACGGCAGGCTGCTCTATTCCAAATATCCCATGCCCTCCGGCCTCGTTCCCGCCACCTACTACAAAGAGCTCATCCGGCAGGCTCTCGACCTGCGCAACCGCATCGTAGGCTACGAGTTTCGCATGGCCCACAAGGGGTTTGCCACCTTGCTGCCTTATCTGTCGGTCGACCGCCTCAACCAACGGCATATCAGCGGAACGCTCTGGACCGACTACCTACTGCCCCAGCTCACCGGCCTTCTCGAGCCTCTCCATCAGCTGCCACCTCTCGAGCACGACTATTTCTGTCGCATGATGACCTTCGTCTACCGTGAACAGCTCGCCGGACGGCTCGGTGTGGAGGAAGGACACGGCGGTGCCATGGCCGACCTGTGGAACATGCCGTTATCGGAGAAGCTGGAAACCGGCAATATCTATACCGGACTCGAGATCATCAAGAAGGAGCAGTCGTCCTGCTTCAACGGTTACGACCTGCTGACGCTCAGCGTCACCACGCAGGCCATCGACTTCCTACCCAACTTCCGCGAGGGCGACTCCATATATCTCTACCCCTACATCGAAAGACAGGAGCCCGACGTGCGCCGCTCGATCCTCTTTAAGGGACAGCTCGTCTCAATCGGCACTACCCGCCTCATCGTCCATCTCTCCGATGGTCAGCAGAATCCCGACATCTTCGAGGCCGCCGGACAGCGTAACCTCGCAGGCCACATCACTGTGAAATGGTGTATCGAGCACGGCAGTTCCGACAGCTCCACGGCAGCCGCCATCCGTAGCCTCTATCAGATGATCACCGACGTGACAGGCCATCGCGAGCTGCTGCTCTGCCGGCGTGCGCCACGCCGTGACGCGTCCCTCACGCTCTCACGCTCTTACTCTCCCACCTACGACGATGTCATCCTCCGCGCCAAGCAGGCCCGCGACATGTTCCTGATCATCGGTCCGCCGGGAACGGGCAAAACTTCCATGGCCCTGCAGTTCCTCGTGCGTGAGGCATCAGCAGGCGTTCCCACGACAACCGAAAGCCGTACTACCACCCCTGCAGTCAACATCCTGTTGATGGCCTATACCAACAGAGCGGTCGATGAGATCTGTGAGATGCTCACCGACAACGCCATCGACTATCTGCGCATCGGCAATCGCTACACCTGTGCGGAGCCTTACCGCGATCATCTCATCGACGAGGTGCTCGAACAGTACCAGTCACTAAGGGAGGTGAAAGACCGCATTCTCAAAGCACGCATCATCGTCGGCACGACATCGACGATCCAGAACCGCACCTATCTCTTCGCGCTAAAGCATTTCCAACTGGCCATCATCGACGAGGCCTCGCAGATCCTTGAGCCACAGATCGTCGGACTGCTCACCAAGGCCGATAAGTTCATCCTTATCGGCGACTACAAGCAGCTGCCCGCCGTCGTGGCACAGCGTTCTCAAGAAAGTGCCGTCAGCGAGCCTTCCCTGCAGGACATCGCCCTCACCGACTGCCGCAACTCCCTCTTCCAGCGGCTCATCGAGAACGAATTGCGCCACGGACGTACCGACTTCATCGGCACGCTCAACCGTCAGGGACGCATGCACCCCGATGTAGCTGCCTTCAGCTGCAACGCCTTCTATCGGCGCGAAGAGATCCGACCTGTACCACTCCCCCACCAGCTTGAGACATCACTCGGCTATGACGCGCCCTCGCTCGATGCCACCGACGACCTTCTCAAGCAGCACCGGGTGCTCTTCTTCCCCTCACAGTTCTGCCGCGAGCCGGGCATCTCCGACAAGGTGAATGCCGACGAGGCACGTATCGTCGCCAGCCTTGTCCTCCGCATAGCCCGCTTCTACGGCACGAAGTTCGACGCACAGAAGACCATTGGCATCATCGTACCCTATCGCAACCAGATCGCCATGATACGCCAGGCCATCGAACGGCTCACCGGACCGGACGACTGCCGGCACGATGGCTGCCCCGACGGACTACGACCGTCACAGACGACAGCCCGACAACTCAAGGACATCGCCATCGACACCGTGGAGCGCTACCAAGGCTCACAGCGCGATGTGATCATCTACTCGTTCACCATCCAACAGCGCTACCAGCTCGACTTCCTCGCCGCCAACACCATCGAAGAGGATGGACATCTCATCGACCGCAAGCTCAACGTAGCCCTGACGCGGGCACGACGACAGCTCCT
>ULRH01005016.1_pt1 | contig 22701 bp, 17 predicted proteins | sample 1955271 | NCBI WGS metagenome assembly ULRH01 (sample SAMEA4835677, study PRJEB28245) | human gut metagenome | biome: gut microbiome; material: fecal sample | place: Denmark | collected 2008 | reverse complement strand
TATATCATGGCTCACCGTCAGCTGCCATAACGTACTGTAAAATGAGGGAATGGCCCAGTGAATCGCAAAAAACAAGGCCACAATCAGCCCCAGCGTCAAAGGCTTCATCAAATTCGCAATCATCGATCGATTCATATGATGATACCGTCCAAGTGGTCACATTCATGCTGGATGATCTGGGCTGTCCAGCCGGTGAAGGTCTGGCGGTGTTTGCGGAAGCGGCGGTCCTGGTAGAAGACCTGTATCTTCCGATACCGCGTCGTCTTCCGCATGCCGACCAGAGACAGGCAGCCTTCTTCTGCCGGGAAGGGGTCGGTCTTCTTTTCGATGACCGGGTTGATGAGGATTTCGTCGCCCCGGTCCGTATGAACGACGATGATGCGCTTCAAAGAGCCGATCATATTGGCCGCCATACCGACACAGGTCCTGCGATTGGCTTTCAGCGTGTCGAGCAAATCCTGGACGACGGGCAAATCCTCTTTCGTCGCCGCTTCGGATTTGCGTCCTAAGAAAATAACGTCATGTACAATATCGCGAATCATAGTTTCTTCCTCTCCCAAAAAGATAAGGCCAACAAAGCCAATACTTACCTATACGTAAGGACCTGACCTAAAAGTACCTTCTTCCGTAAATGAGAAACTTTCTTTATAATAAAAGTATCATTCAAGGAGGTCCTTTACTATGAACAAAAAATCAATCATCTTAGGTCTGACCCTGGCCCTCGTCGGCTGCCTGCCCATGGGTGCGTCTTTCGCAGCCGGTACGCCTCATTTCAAGAACAATAAAGCCGTAGCTGAATATTTCTGGAACGAAGTATTCAACAAACACGACACCGCCGTCATCGACACCATGGTGGGTCCGAAATACAAACAGCACAGCCCGGAATTTGCCGATGGCAAACAGGCCTTTAAGGACGGCGTCAGCGGTTTCCTGAAAGCTTATCCGGACAGCACGGCCGTCATTAAGCACATCGGCGCCGATGGCGACCTGGTCTTCATCCACAACCACATCAAGCTCAACAAAGAAGACCGCGGTCAGGCAGCTGTCGACATCTTCCGCATCAAAGACGGGAAAATCGTCGAACACTGGGACGTCATCCAGGATATCCCGGAAAAAGCGGCCAACGACAATACCATGTTCTAGATTTTTCAAAAGGGGCTATCGCATGAAGGTTCTATCATCATGCGAGGACCCTTTCACTTTATAGTCTGTCGGAGTTTGTAGTTTTCAGAGAAAGCCTTTTAATTGAAAGCCATCCGCTAACAACTAACTGCTAGCCACTAACAACTTAAAAAGGCTTGCCAAAAAAGCCGTCGACCCAGCCGTTGATTCCCTGCATGACGCGGATCAGCTTTTCGCCTCTGTCGGTCAGGCTGTAGGCCACCGTCGGCGGTACCGTGACATGGACAGTCCGCGTAATCAAGCCGTTGCGCTCGAAGACGTGGAGATTTTCCGTCAGCACTTTGGCACTGATGCCCGGCAGGCACCGCTGCAGGCTGGCAAATAACACCGGGCCATCTGCCAAGGCCAGTAAAATAGACGTCCGCCATTTCCCTTTGATGATGTCGATGAAGCAGTCAAAAGGGCAGTTATAAGATTTGCCATCAAAGGTATACATAAACGTCTTCCCTTCTAGTAATCTTCGTCCCAGGCGTTGATGACGACCGGTTCTTTTTCCAGCAGCGCTAATTGTTCCGGACTGAAATGACGGCGGTCGATGACAGCTTCATAGACAAATTCCTTGAAATACGCTTCGGAGCAGACGAAATAGCCCTGGTCGCCCACGTCTTTGCCCCAGGAATTTTCAATCTTCCAGCGATCTGGCTTGCCGTCCCCATCAAAATGGACGCCAGTGAGAAGCATAGCGTGGGTCGCCGAACTGCTGTTATATTCCAGGCTCTTGCCTTTGGGCATATCCGTGGAAAAACCGCCCAGAAGGGCTTCGTACTGGACGCTGGCCGGGTCCCAGATACCTTCCTTACGGGCGCCGAAGGCCCCGGCATCGCAGGCAAACCAAATAGCCTGGCCGTGTTTCAATTGCTTGACGCAGAGGTCTTCCAGGGCTGCCTGCGACAGGTTCAGCGCCTTCATGTCACGGCCGGCCATGTTTTCAACGGCATGGAACTGGATGGGCGTATCCAAAGGCTTATCCGCCGTCGGTTCATTGATGACGGCGACGTAATCGCGCAAAGATAGGCCGACGTATTTCTGGTAGAAAGCCTGCGGCGTCAGGTCCCGTTCTTCGTGATAGTTATTGTCCTTATCGCGGTAAGCGAAGTCAAAAGACTGGACGGGCTGGCCAAAGGCGATGCAGGCCGCCTTATAGACTTCGGCCATCATGACCGCCTTGCGCGGATACGGGTCTTTCCCGGCCTGGACGAGTTCCCGCAGCTCCATGGCATCCTTGCGCAGAAGACGGTTCATGGCTGCTACGAAGCGGTCCGTATGGTCTGACTGATACGTTTCCGGCTGGACCTGTTTGGGGACGACGCCGTACTTTTCGATGAGGTCCACGGCTTCACTCCAATAGCCGCCGTCGGTCATCCCCCGCAGGACGTACTGCATGAGCTGGCCCTTAATGGGTTCCTGAGCGTTTTCGATGACCATTTCCAGAAAATTGTTGGCCTTTTCCAATTTATCGTAAAAAGACAAGTAATTCTGGGATAATTCGAACTGGTCCAGATGGCACGTTTCAGCCACCTTTTCCCGCAAAATATTGAGGGCCGCAAAGAGCCAGCAGCGGCCGGATTTCTGCTGGGCCGTAATCCCCCGGGTCTTCACTTCCACCGAAAAGGCACCCTTGAGACGGGCACCGGCTCCGGGAACATAAGCCAGTTCGGCCATATCCGTCTTGGCCAGGGCCGAATGCAGGACCTGGGCCTGGCCGTCCGCGTCATAAGAGGCGCGGAACTGGGCTAACATATCATTCGTAATCTCTTTCATAAATTTTCCCCCTTTTATCATTTCCCATCCCAATACGGACGGGAATCGTCACATCGCCTGAACCGCTCCGTAGGGGACGTCCTGCTAAGGCGTCCCGCTGTGAATCTTGGATATAACTATTCGGTATATGAGAAATGTTTTCACACATCACCCGTTATGCATTACGTATACACCATCATATCAGGCGGGCCGCCCTTTGGGACGGCCCCTACGAATGTTGGGCTGCCCGTTTGGCGATTTCGATGACCGTTTCGCAGGCTTTAACCAAGGACGGGATAGGCAGATATTCATAGCACCCGTGGAAATTGGCGCCGCCTGTGAACAGATTCGGGCACGGCAGGCCACGGAACGAGAGCTGGGCCCCATCAGTACCGCCACGGATAGGTGCGACCTGCGGCGTGACACCCACTGCTTCCATTGCTTCTTTAGCCAAATCGACGACATCCATGTGGCCATCTTCGATTTTTTCCAGCATATTATAATAGACATCGTGCGGCGTGACGACAACCGTCCCATCGCCATATTTTTCATTGAAAAAATCCGCCATCTGCTGCAGCAAGGCCTTGCGCCGTTCAAAATGCCGGCGGTCGTGATCGCGGACGAGCATATGCATCGTACAAGTTTCGACGTCGCCCTTCAGTTTATAGACGTGGAAGAAGCCTTCATGACCTTCCGTATATTCTGGCTTTTCTCCAGCCGGCAGGAGCTGCTGCCATTCTGCGGCAATGGTCAAGGCGTTGACCATCTTCCCCTTGGCGTCGCCGGTATGGACACTGCGGCCATGGAAGGTGATGACCGGATTGGCAGCATTGAAGTTTTCATATTCCAGACCGCCCAATTCGCCGCCATCGACGGTATAGGCAAAATCTGCGCCGAACTGCTGTACATCGAACAAGGCCGCACTGCGCCCCGTTTCTTCATCGGGCGTAAAGCCGATGCGTATCGTCCCGTGGGCGATATGCGGATGCTGGATGAGGTATTCCATGGCGCTGACGATGGCCGTGACGCCAGCTTTATCGTCGGCTCCGAGGAGAGTCGTCCCATCGGTGAAGAGGATATCCTGTCCCTTATATTTCAGGACTTCCGGAAAAGCCTTCGTCGAAAAGACGATGCCCCGTTCCTCATTGAGGACGATATCCTTGCCGTCATAATCCCGGACCCGGACGGGCTGTATGTCTTTCCCGGACGCATCAGGACTGGTATCGACGTGGGAAATGAAACCGACTACTGGGCCTTCTGCCCCGTTTGCCGGCAGCGTGGCCATGATATAGCCGTGTTCGTCCAAGGTGACATGGGACAAGCCAATAGCCTTCAATTCCGCTGCTAAGGCCTTGGCAAAGACCAACTGGCCCGGCGTACTCGGGCAGACGGTATCGTTGTCCTCATCAGACTGGGTATCGAAAGAAACATATTTCAAGAAACGCTGTACAATGTGTTCCGTATCTATCATCAGCAGTCATTCTCCTTCTTTAAGAATCGTTAATTCAATTTTATGCCATTATCGACAACTTGTGAATCATTTTCTCTGGGAAAACCCAAAGATACGTTGCCGATAATCAGTCACGCAGCCGCAGGACCAGGATTTTTTCCCGATTGTCGTCTCCATCAAATAAATCGCGGCAATCGATGACGTCTTCGACGACGAGGTTTGGATGATGTGTCAAGAAAGCTTCCGTTTCCTCATAAGGATAATAAAAAAAGAGGCGCATCGGCCGTGGCGCCTGGTAATGGGCATCGAAGAGCTCCCCAGGACCCGCTTCAGCGTGTGCAGGGCAAAGGGATTGAAGAAAAAGAAGCAGTTCCCTTGCGGCGGGATTTCATACTCCACGGCATCGGCCAGGACGAAAGTCACGCGCCGCCGCGACGCTGCCGTCTGCCCATTGGCCAGAGCCTTTTCCCACAGCCGCCGGTCATACTCGACGCCGATGGCCTGGCAGCGCGTCTGATAAGCCAAAAAGAAACTGACCCGCCCTTTGCCGCTGCCGTAATCGATGAGGATGTCCTTCTTGCCGATATAGCCGCTGTTAGCCAATCGTTCGAGGACGGCATAGTCCGTCGGTTCATAAGGATGATGCTCGCCATCAGAATGGCTGTCGTCGCGGCCGGCCGTTTTAATCTGTAAGATATGTTCCCATTCCTGTTCGTCCATTTTCAGCCCTCCCCGCCTTTTCCTTCCAGGTCCCGGCGCAGTTTATCCAGGACCTGGGCCGTCAAATCGTGCCAGGCATCCTGGAGCCATCGGTCCCGCTGAGCCTCGTCGCCGAGACATTCCAAGGCCTTGGGAATGGCCTTGCCGAAGAGGATATCTTCCGTTTGATGGCTGCGATAGACGCCGAGTTTGCAGGCGTTGGCAATGTGTTCACAGTTGTGGAAGAGCAAGTCGTATTTCTTATTGCCCAGACAAGCCCGGGCAAAGGCAATCGTTTCCGGCACAGAGCAGAGTTGGACCTGTTCCTCCGGCGTATACTGGCGCACTTCCACGTCGCCGCCCTGGCGGAATTCCTCAAACGACGTTGCCCGGATTTCTGTATCCCACCAGTCGATGGGATTGTAGTCGTCATCGCCGGCAAAAGCAATGACTTCGTCGTCACTGACGTAGATGCCGTGATGGTAATATAAGCCGCCCAGCCGGCGCACGCGGATATGGTCGCCCATGACCGGCAACTGCCGAGCCCAATGTTCTGGCGTCCCGTCATCTTGCAATAAAGATAAAATCGAATTCAAATCAATGGCCATCTTCGTCACCTCTCAGCACATCCAGCAGTCCCCGGCAGCCTTCCTGGACATCGTCCCAGGTCTGCTGGAAATCCCGCGTATACCATGGGTCGGCTACGGGACGGGGATTGGCCGTATAATCCATGAGGAGGCTGCACTTCTGGTCCGGGTCGCCGCGGAAGAGGCGCTTCATGTCCCGCAGGTTTTCATCATCCATGCCGATAAAATAATCATAAGCCTGATAATCGTCAGCCTTCAGCAACACCGCCCGCTTATTGCCCGGGTCCATGCCATGAACCCGGAGCAACCGTTCCACTGGCGGATAGACGGGATTGCCACAGCCGTTCCATATCTCTTCATCTGTCGTAGCCGCCGAAGCCACATCGAACTGATTCGCCAGACCTGCCCGCTCCGCCATCTGCCGGAACACAAACTCCGCCATAGGCGACCGGCAGATATTGCCGTGACACACGAACATAATTTTTGGCATTTTCTCCACATCCTTTCAAAAGTCCGCAAAGCCTTGATTTTACTGGGTTTTGCGGACTTTATCTTTCACTTAAAATTATTACCGTGCTTAGGCTGATTTCGGCAGCAGAATTATGTTTCGCTTACTTACTGCTTCTACTCCTTCATCAAGGAGAGTACCGCCGATACGTTCTAGTTCCGTTGCTCTGTTATAGTCTTGTACATCTTGGGAACTTCTGGTAACGGCATTGACTAAGCCGAAATGAGAGTAGTCATTGCCCATGATGAAGTGCCGCAGAATAGAAGCACGCTCCAGCTTATTAAGTACATATCTGTCGCCAAGTACTTCTACAGTCTGCACCGGGTTATCACCGGTCTTAATGCTCATTGCTGTACGCATCTTATCTACGGTAAGATTAAATTTAGTTTCATCTACGGCAGCACTGACGATATCCTGCACTTTCATAAAGTAGGCTTTGTCATCTGCGGCTAAGGTAGCGTCGCTGTACAGCTCATATGCATTGTCAGTATCTTCAACCTGCCTGCCGGTATGATATTTCTTATGGGCTAAGTCTTTACTAATCATACCGTTCTTGCAGACTAAACGGTAAACTAACGGCTCTACCTTTAAGGCACCTAAACCTATCTCGCTGTTGGAAATGACAAATCCTGCCTGTACGATATCACCGGGAACAATTTCTGCTTTCATGGTCTTGTTGATTACTTTTAAGTACAGGTGTGTTTCGGTAATATCGCAGCTGATAATCTCACAGCCTTTCATTTCAGCTATGACTGGCAGTACATGGTCGACAAGTTCCAAGTTATCTAATCTGCGATACCGGTCGCTCAAAAAAGCCCTAAGTTTGCAGTCTAAGGTTCTAAGCATCCTGCGTTCAGGATTCTTCAGCAGCCAGCCATTGACGTTCTTGTCCAAAAGAGCCGGATAGTCCAAACGCATACGCTCGTAATACTTGTAGGGGATATTAAGTCTGTCTGCAATCTGGCGATGAGCGATGTCGGTAATACGGTAGCTTAAAATATCTTCCCCGGTAGAAACACTGAGCATGCTGGTTCCATTAGTACTGCTGATGTTGATGCTTCTGGTATCGGCGATTAAGTCCTTTCTTGCTTCACGTTGACGTTCCAGTTCTCCGTACAGATTTTGAATAGTTTTGATTCCTTGTTTCATGATACATTCCTCCTAAAAGTTAATATAGATTTTGTTTTGTATATATAAATAACAGCAGCCCAGTGCAAGGATGCTGTTAGGATTTTAGGCATAGAAAAAGCCCAGATGTCGTTAAACATCTGGGCTGAACTGTATGTTCCTATGATCCTTTGCAAGGGTTTCTGTTATATAAACAGAGCTTGCACGTTATTCATATTAATAATATATACCTGAAAAATAGAGATTTTACAATTACACAAACAAGAATTCAGATAGCTTTATTTTTCCGGGTCTGTCATCTGATTTGCTTAATTATTATTTTTCATTCCTGTGTGCAATAAACCTCAATGCATCTGCCAAATCATCAAGGTCTATTACATATTTCGGGTTTCGCTTATCCGAATTTTGCTTATCCGAACCATCATATCTGTCTTCATCTGCGAACTGGTCTATGCTGCAATCAAGTGCCTGGGCTATTTTTACTGCTGTCCAAAGACTAAGCCCTGTATTACCATTTTCAATATTACTCATATGTGTTTGCGATACATCAATAGCTTTTGCCAGTTCTATCTGCGATATACCTTTTTGAATACGGATTTTTCGTATACACCCGCCTATCTTTTTACAACTTATATCATTCTCTTTTTGCATGAGTTGCCTCCCTGATTATGACCTTAAATTCTTTACAAGACAATCCAGATTACAATTCATTCCAACATTCAATACATAAATTGCCTCAGACCTTCCACTGCTCATCCATTAGTATAATCTGTATTCTACATGCTGCTTATACAAAAATCTTCACTCACATATATTCAATTGCTGTACATTGAAATTTCCGCACTGAAATTAATATAAGTATCTTGAAATATCAAAGGACGATACCATAATAGAAATTCATTATAAAAACATTTTCACACAAAATACTTATCAGCACGTATTCTGTTTTTACAAATGCTTACTTTGCTTCTATATATGGTATCGCCATCTTAAACAAATATTTTAGATTTCCATACCACCGTCAACAAAGTTAATTTCTGCCTTGCGTTCGCGGAAATTTTTGATACGGTCGAAAGGATTGTCCTTATAAAGGTAATCATATTCAGGAAATTCAGGGTTAATCGGACTGGGAGTTATTGCATATTTTACATCAATATCATAACCAAGATTGTTAGGATTAAATCCTCCTGCCAGACTTGCTGCAATCTGTTCAGATACAAAGCCAAGGTAATTATCACCAACTTCTTTATTTAAAAGAGCCTGCAATAATTGCTCAGCATTATTATATGCACCTAATCCATCGGCAGCTATTACATTCCCTGCATTTAATCCCTGCTCCTTGCCGTTATAGACAAAGCTGGTATCGGAAGTAGAATCGTAGTTTGCACTGGTGAGGAAAACTTTCAGCAGCGGATGACCATAACCTTCGTAAATTTTCCAAATTCCGTCCTGGTTGTCATACTTACCATCACTGAAAGCAAAACCACCATAACTGTCGGCGTTATTCCATTTCTCGTCAGTATTAATTTCATAACTATACTTAAGAGTACCATTTCCAGTTCCAACTAAAGAACCGCTGCCATAAACATATTGTACGGTACCAATGTTGCTGCCAACAATGCTGCCTGTAGAATTAGCACCATTTACAGCCGTAGTATTATACGCATTGGTCAATGTACCGCTGTTGCTGCCAATAATACCGCCTACATTAGTACCGCCGGTAATAGTACCATTTGTTCCGTCAGAGTTGAATACGGTATTAAATACCTGGTCTACTGTTCCTACGTTGTTACCCACAATACCACCGACATTACTGCTATTACCAGCATTGATAGCACCGGTATTGTAGCCTGCCGTCAGGCTGCCATTTGCTTCATTGCTGCCTATCAAGCCGCCGATGTTGGAACCACTAGTTGAAGTAATTTCGCCTGTATCTACAACACCATCATTATTAGTATCATTCCATGTACCAACATTGATAACACCATTATTGTAAATCTGATATTTGTAGTAGCTGTTGTTATCGTCACGCCCACCTTCAATAGTACCGGTATTGATGCCTATTAAACCGCCTACATTATTAATACCTATAACAATAGCATCTGCTTCATTTTTAAGGCTGGATTTATTGATATTGCCAGTGTTTTGTCCAATTAAACCACCAGTACCACCATCACCAGTACCTATAACTGTACCGACATTTTTCAATGTACTATTAGTAAGATTTCCTGTATGAATACCAAAAATACCACCCGCACCGCCGCCAGTAGCAATAACTATACCGGCATTTTCTGCATTTACACCAGTTATATCTGTAGTGTTTTCACCAATAACACCGCCTACATGATCTTTGCCGGTTACATTTCCGTAGTTGCCATTAAAGCCGTTCAACGTACCTTCATTTTTACCGGCAATACCACCTACATAGCTTGCATTTTCAGCATAAATATCAGCACGATTAGTAGCATTTTCAATAGTTCCGGCTTGATCATTCCAACCCGCAACACCACCTACATATTTGTTACCTGTAATGACACCTCGGTTAATAAGGTTATCATTTTCTTCATCTGCAGTAATTGTACCAGCATTACTGCCTGCAATACCACCTACATAGCTGTTACCGGTAATTGATGCGGAACTGTCATTAACAAGATTTGTTAAAGTAGAGACTTCGGCATTGCTTCCAACAAGACCGCCCACATATTCATGACCGATAATTTCTCCATTGTTGCGGCCATCAGTTATAGAACCGCTGTTACTACCTACCAAGCCGCCAATATAAGATCCATCATTTTGAGTATTATTGCCATCACCGGTGATATTTGCGGCATTAACCACATTGGTAATTGTTCCTCCATTATTAACACCTGCAATACCGCCAATTTCCCTGGAACCGTTGACAATACTTTCATTGTAACCGCTATTGATTGTTTCTGTGTTTATACCTGCAAGTCCGCCAACTTGACCGCTTTGTGCTATATATTTGCCTGTATTATCTTTGTATAAGCCTCTGGTAACACCCAAGCTATCTACTTTAGACAATGTACCGTTATTAACGCCAGCAATACCACCTAAACCATAAGTAGAGCCAGCGCTTGCCGTAACGGCGCTGTCGCTGTAGCTGTTATTTACTTTTGCATAACTCTGGTTGATGCCGACAATACCACCGGCAGTAGAAAGCGCTCCACTGCTATCAGTTGCATCTCCAGCTATAACAGAACCTACGGTTTCTACATCGTCTACTGTTCCATAGTTGATACCGGCAATACCACCTGCTGCGCCAACTTTGTTGTTATCAATAACAATACTATTAGTACTACCAGCCGCACTTACTTCATTACCCAATGTGACGATATTTTTTATCGTACCATTATTGATACCGGCAATCGCTCCTGCTGTATCGGTACCGTTAAATTTACTGCTGTAAACCCTAAGATTTTCAACAGTACCACCATTGCCTACAGTACCAAATATACCAGCATCGTTACCATTAACATCAAGACCGATAATACGATGGTCACGACCATCAAAAGTACCAGTATACTCAGTATAACCGGAGCCAATAGCTTCATAGCCATTTACCTTGCTGGCATCAATATCATTCATCAGCGTAAAATTATACCCTAAAATACCACTCTTAGGATTACTATCTTTATACTCTTGAATACTTGCCAGTTGTTCAGCATTGGTGATTTCAATATAAGTTATGTCGTTAGCATCAACTTTTTTATTATCTTTTTCTTTTTCTACATTTAATCTATTTAAAGCATCCACAAGTCTAATATCATCTTGATTTATATTTATATCGTATTTATCTAAATCAAAACCATTTTTACTGTCCCACATATTGATAGTAAGCTTGGAAGAACTTCCGTTCAGACTGATTTTCTTGCTGTCTGTACCGAACCCAGCAAGGAATTGATGTAAGTAACGCAGCGCACTTTGATCTTTCAGAGTATCTGTCGGAATAACTAATTTCTTATTAATATCTTGCAAAATATATTGTCCGATAGCATTTTTATCGCTATCACTCTTGATATGATATTTATCAAAGATGCCAGCCTTATAAAGAACATCTCTTATTTCTGCAATTTTAACGCTATCATCGCTTCCTTTTAGCTCAAGTCCTCTGATAGCCTTAGCTACATCGTCAATGAAGATTTTTGACTGAACCTGTCCGATATTGGTAAGAGAAAGCAAAGACTCGCCTTCGGCAGACAGCGATAAGTCTTTCCCCACAAATAAATCGCTGTCGCTGAATACATCACCATTCTTACTTGTAACGCTTAAATCGCCTGCAGCATGTACATAACCTTTTTCTGCATTACCATAATACAGATTAACATCATCAGCTCCTGTAATGGTAATAGCTGTATTGGTAGTATCAGCGTCAGATTTTGTAGTAATAGCATATTGGTCACCTACTGTCGGCAAATCTACGTAAGCATTTTTGATCTCAGCCTCAGTATAAGGAACATTATTATGCTGCGCACCAATACCCGCTACTGTTACCTCTTCTTTGCTGGCAGTGGTACTAATTACGCCATAGTTATCAAGGCTTCCAACATCTATATTGACAGTACCCTTCTTATCATTTTTAGCGCCTGTCGCAGTAATAGTACCATAAGAGGTTAGATTACTTTCACTGTTTATAACTACGGATGAACCATAAATATTAGACGCGCTGCCCAGAGCCATATCGCTACTTGAGTTAATTATTAAATCTCCATCAGTATAGATAGTACCACTATATAATGTATTATCTGAGCTGCTCATATTATTAATTACAAGGTCTGAACCATTGACAACTAAGCCAGCCATCCCTGTTATGCCTGCCTGGCTCCAGTCAAAATCAATTGTACTACCATTTTTTCCAGTAATAATAGTCAGCAGAGGATTATACGCAGTACCATATTGTACCCCATCAATTTTATTATCTTTTAACAAATTATCAACATAACCTGTGGAATTAGGAGTAGTGGTATTAGGAGTAAAGGCATTTAAAATAGGTGTAGTACCATCATATATACGCCATACATCCGAATCCGAAGAATTTTCTTTACTTTTAGCTATAAAATTAGCCCAGGTATCTTTAGCAGCATTACTGTTTATAGATTCTGCTCCATGCTTATTATTCAACGTAATTAATCCAGAAAAACCGCTTGACGGTTCTATATAGGCTGCATTATCTACAATACGACTGCCTGTTGCAATAGTTGTGATAGCTTCAGCATTGCCGCTACCCACATAAATATCGCCCGTAGTATACACGTTCTTTATTGTAAGAGTCATACCTGTTCCATTCTGAGATGCTCCGCCGATAATGCCGGCCACAGAACTATCGTCCTTATCCATAACACGGATAGAGCCTAAATTATAGGCATTAGTTAAAGTAAATGTTTGTGCACCGCCACCACCGTAGTTATTTGCGTAAACACCGCCGACAATGCCGCCAGTTTCAGCTCGTTTACTCAAATCACCATTAATTGTTATATTACCAGTATTGAAGACATCTTTGATATTACCTTTATACCAATAGCCGATGATACCGCCATTATCAGTATCATTGTTGTATATATTACCTGTATTATAAGCCTTTTCCAGCGTTCCTGAGAAACGTCCGACAATACCACCTACATGGCGGGCATACGTTGTATAGGTTTCATCACCGATTTGTCCCGTATTATATACGTCATAAATAAGTGCTGAAGCATCGGTCAGTTCTGTTGCGTCTCCGACAATGCCACCCATATTAGTCGGTTCAAAATTACTTGCAGTTTTTCGTGTTGTTTTAACGGTACCGACATTATAGGATTGCGCAACTTCACCGTTATACATCATCCCGACAACACCACCGATACCGGTAAAACCACGTACGGTACCAGTATTATAACTGCCGGATATAGCTGCTTTAGAAGAATCCTTTTTTATATTCTCTAACTTTTCAGTATTACTGCGGTCCAGCTTACCTGCGATACCGCCGGTATTTGCCGCTTTGCTGGCTTCGCTAATCGTAGTTGTAGTAATATCTAATGAATGTACATTACCACTGTTACTGCTATCTTGAATATATGTATTATCACCAGCTACGTAACCTGCTATACCACCCATATTGCCAACATGAAAAGCTTCATTAGAACCTCCGGAATTATTTTTACGAACAGTTTCAGTTACCCAGTTATTGTCATATCTTGCGCCGGTGGCCATAATATCGCCGCCGCTGTTCCGGCTCTTTTTGATAGTATAGGATGCATCATTAGTAGCATAAGAACCACCAAAGTACCCAGCAATACCACCTACATTATGAGCGCCGCGAATATCATTTTCCTTATTAACCGCATTACTGATATTGGTGTTTTCAGCGCGGCCCACTACGCCGCCCACATTACCGGCATCATAGAAATCATTGCCACTATCCTTGGAACTTGTCACATCACCACTGTTTTGTACTTTTTCTATATTACTGTTGATACTGTTGCCGGCAATGCCGCCTGCATTGGCAATTTGTACTTTTTCTTCGCCAAATCCATCTTGTCCATCTTGTCCATCTTGCACGCTACCATTTTTTTTATCTGTAGTTGGATCACTGGTATGGAATTTATAAGTTCCTGTTGTAAAACTTGTTGCTGCAACATTACCACTGTTTTCCGCATTCTTCACAGTTGAACCATTCATGCTGCCGACAATGCCGCCAACATTATAAGCTCCTGTTACATCCAGACGGTTATAAACCAGATTAGTACCATCGCCGATAGTTGCGTTCTCTGCACTGCCGACAAGACCGCCTACATTATCCCCACTGCCAGTTACAGCACCAAGATTATAGCTTGTACCAGTTATTTTAGCATCGCCTGTGTTATTACCCGTCAGCTTGCCAACTAAACCGCCGACATTATTGACGCCGCTGATAGTGCCAGTATTGATAACTCTATCAAGCGTCGTGGTAGCTTGCGCAGCACCGACAATGCCACCCGTTGCACTATTATTTGTGCCGTTTACGTTTGCGGTATTTGTGACATTAGTAATTGTGGTATTTGTTGCACTGCCGATAAGCGCGCCTACGTTACCAGTACCAGTACCAGTAATGCTGCCCCCAATGAGATTTACGTTGCTGATAACAGCACCATCCGTAGCTGCAAAAAGGCCGGCATCACCTGTAGAATTTACAGTAAGTGAAAAAATATTATTGCCTAAGCCGTCCAATTTTCCGGTAAAAGCATCAGGTTTATTGCCAATAGAGGTAAAATGAGCGTTAGCTTCTGCAGTTGAAGTTGCATCAATACTGTTGCGCAGGGCATAGTTACCGCTGAGATTGGTATTCATAGCCTGCAGCTGTTCAATATCTTCTACCCACATGTAACCCTTGACATTTGTTGGTGTTGCAGCATTATCTACATAAACGTTATCGAATTCTTTGTCTTTTCCCTCATAAGTGCCATCATAAGCTTCATAGCCAATCACTACATTATCAGCATTAGTGGTATGTACTTTGAAATCATTATTTACAGCTGTACCTGCTGCATCTCTGATGCGGTCAGCATCAATAACGATGCGTCCGTTACCTTCAAAAGTAACATTAGTAGCGTTGATGTTGCCAAGGCTCATAAGCTCGCCATTGCCGAAAGTGCTATACGTCTGGAGCGTTTTAATAATATTTGAGGTGCTGTTCTGACTTCCGATTTGTTTTAAAGCAGCGTCACCTAATTCTTTGTTCGATACATACAGGCTGCCTACATTTATTTGTGCACTGTTGCCAATCTGAACACCGGCAGGATTAATAAGAAAAATATTACCACCATTAGCGTTGATAGTACCATAAATCTGCGATAAATTACCGCCGTTAACGTAGTTCAGCGAGTTAAAATTTTGCGGGCCGTTAAAATTAACTGTCGCACTGCCGCCAACGTCAAAGCTATCCCATTTTATAACAGCATTATTTGAATTTTGCGTAATATTAGCAATAGTATTATTACCAGCAGCGCCACCTGGTTTCATAAATTCAGGAATTGTTACCTCACCTGCAATTACCTGACCACCTGTTGGCAGCTGGGTATTGCTAACTACACTTGTAGCCGCGTAAGCCATAGAAATACCATAGAAAGCTGAGGAGCCAGCCAGCAGGCAAATCATAATATTTCTTGCCAGTTTCTTATTTTTGTTCATAATTTATTTCTCCGTTTATGATACGCATAGTCGGATTTATAAACTGCGTAAAATTTTCATATTATATAATGTTATATTTACCAAAAAGATTTCTTAGAACATTTTGTACAGTTGGAACCACCATCTGCCGCTGTGATCATCTCGTTCAATTCTGTCCGGACGTCCATTAATCTTTCTTGCCCAGTCTAACTGAGCATACCATTCGTTATCCTTCGCATAGCGCAGGCCCAGACCCCAGCCGGACAGATGATCAAGCTCTCCGGAAGCTTTATTACCTGCAGCGCCTGCATCAATAAACGCAGCTACCTCCAAGCCAGGTTCGTCTGTCTTGCAGCGAATTTCACCCGTAGCCAAATAACCGTAATCACCATAACCGTCACTGGCACCATAAGCACGTACGCCGTTCATACCACCCAAATAAAACTGCTCGCTGCCGTCCAAGGACCTGTTGGCAAGCTGTCCGCTGGCTTTAATGCGGTAGTTGAATTTGTTATCGTACCAGATGTTTAATATATCACCGGTCAGCTTGTGATAACCACCATCGTAATAAGCACCGCCGTCAGTATTAATGTCGCCGTACCAGTAAATCATATTGTACTGAGTAAACTGGTTGACATTATATTGGCTGCCGCTGATACCGATATGCACCACATCAGCTGTCTTATCAGTTTTTAAATTAGGCAATAAACCCTGCCCGATATTCCAGCGATACTCATCCGTAATATCACGCCGGTCATAGCCGTAAATAGCAGTCACACGATTGGATTTATCGCGATAAATAGGAGTTAATCCGTAAACACTGAAACCTTTAGATTTTCCTAAAGAGCTGTAGACAGAATTGTTATGAATTTCATAGCTGGTCTGACTGTAGGCTATACCGGCTCTAGTTCCTCTGCTGCCAATTGGTAATTCATAGCGTATGCCATAATTCTCCAAATCATGGCTGGACAGCATGCCATTAATAATAAACTTATCACCATTTTCACCAGGGTTGTTAATTTCTGTATTAAAACCGTAACGATAACGTCCGCTCCAGTAACTGCCTCCATTATCTACAAAAACGTAATTATTCCAGACAGGACGACGCAGTACCTCTATACCAACTCCTGTTGTGCCAGCTTGAGAACCTGGACTCATTACAGCACGTGCCATTACTCCCGGTAAATCATTTAAGTTATTGAGAGCGTTTTCCAGTTCTTTGTCTTTTATAACATCACCGGAATGCAGATAGTTAATATAATTATTCAGCACTTTATCTGCCACGTCAGAATCATTGCGTATAATACCTATTTCATCATAGCGTGAAACAAATATTTTTACTTCCAGCTCTCCATTTTTTATTTCTTGTGGCGGAATAACTGCTTGTGGAATTGTATATCCATATGATTTGCAGTAATCTGTTATTTCCTTTATCAGGATTTGTAATTCGCTCACCTTGACACTTCGGTTAGTATATTTGTCCAAAACAGTCTGAAGGCGACCTACTTTATCTGGTATTTTCTCACCAGTCAATTTTATTTTTTTGATGAAGAATGCAGGTTCCTGCTTAGTACCTGTATTACCTGGCCGATAAACTTCACTGCCTTTGTTTTCGTTGTCAACAATTACTTCCTGCTGCCCTGTACGGTTGTAAGGATGTATTGTTACCGCATCTTTATCAAAAGTAGGTAATGGTGAAGATGCAATAGCATGCCCTGCTATACAAAAACTAATCACACATGCCATTTTAAATATATTCTTCATTTTATCCCTCCCCAATATTTCAATAACTTTTCACACTATTCCAATTTAATTTTACCACCGTTTCTCCCCCTCCGCAACCAAAAGTGCACTACGCTGCACTTTTAGTACGGTGGGGATTATCAAACCTTTTATTTATTCCTATAAAAACGAAGAACAGAAACCAACTGCGCTGGTTTCTGCCCTTCTTACTTTTGCGTTCATCTTTTGTCAGCTGCTGTTATCATACAATATTCAATTTTACTCATTTCACCTCTTTATGAACCTAACATAAATGTAAATTTACACGATTGGAGGTGAATATGATGGAAAAACAGTTTTACAGAGTGCAAGAAGCAGCCTACATTCTTAATTGCAGCAGCGGTACTGTCTACAAGTTTATCAAAGAAGGCAGGCTTGCTTATACTACGTGCGGCAAAGCTTATCTTATACCACGTGATTCTATTAAAAGATTAATTGAAAACTCTATTCGTTATAACAAACCTGAGTAAATCTTTTTACACTTACTTATGTATAAGAACTTACTAAATTTATCAATAAATTTAAAGATAACATAATTATAAAAAATGTTGAAAGACTAACTATAAAGAGTCAAGATATAAATAAGCTATTTTTGAAAAAAATATATCAATAATACAATTAATCAAAAAACTGCATGACCAAAAGAGCATCATTGCTGGTGCTCTAAAAGACAGTATTGAATTTATTATATTTAGGCGGCTTTTAGATAAGGCTGCCTGGTTCTTTCTAAATGAAAAATAACACGTACTAACTTCTTTACAGCATGAGATATTGCTACAAAATAATGCTTGCCTTCTGATCGTTTCTTAGATAAGTATTCTGAAAAGGTATTATCCCAACAACAGACATATTGTGCAGCAATAAATAAGGCATATCTTAAATATCGTGAGCCTCTCTTTTCCATGTGTGAATAACAGTTATCAATCCTTCCGGATTGATATGTAGATGGAGAGACTCCTGCGTAAGCAAGAACTTTATCGGGAGACGAAAAACGGCTGAAATCACCTATTTCAGAAATAATCATAGCTCCCATGTTGTAACTAATACCAGGAATAGTAGTAATAGGAGAAGCAATTTCTTCCATCATTATTTTAATCTCAGCATCTATTTCATCAATTTCACTACTAAGTTCACGAATAAGCTTAATAGTATGCTTTAATTCAAGTGATTTTGCTGGCATAACAGAACCAATAGAATTTCTTGCAGCTTCTCTAATTTTAATAGCTGTATCACGGTTATAATGACCATGAGAAGATTCTCTCAATAGATTAGTAAGTTTAGTAAGATGAGCAGAAGCTATATAAGACGCTCCAGGATATTCTTCTAATAAACGATACATGGAAGGTATGTGAAGCGTTGGTACTAGTTTTTCAAGCTCAGGAAAAAGTATTTGTACTAAGCGAGAAACAGAAGTTTTCAGTTTAGCACGTTCCTGAACCTTAAGAAAATTAAAACCTTCAAGAGTATTGGGAAAAGTAAAAGCTTTAGCAAGAATTTCACCATCTGAATTCATAATAAAGCAGTCGTGCTTGTCTTTCGCGACATCAATACCAACTAAAATCATAGAAAGCACCTCATTAGAAATAATTTGATACTGTTTTAGAACCACGGGTACTCCTTGCGATTGTAACCTCGTTCTACATAAACCGTCATGCGGTATCTAACTGATTAACAAATTAACAAAGAGACTGTGGTTAGAACCTTTCGAGAACCATCTAGTGGTAGGGGTATCAAACTAATCCACAGTATCTAAAACAGTATAGCATACAGACCTTGGAGAGGGTCTATAAACACTACTACTTTATAATACGAGGGGTATCATAATTATGTTTGAAGAATACGGTGATATGCTGACGGTAGATGAGGTTGCAGAGATTCTGGGGATAGGAAAAAACGCAGCTTATGAAATCTTCCGCAGCGGCGAGATGCATTGCTTCATGCTTAAAGGTAGATGGAAAATTCCCAAACAGGTTCTGATTGAATATATACATAAGTTAGCATATAAAAAATAAAATAACCGTCAGCAGCAATGCTGACGGTTACTTTTATTCCATATAATTTATTTTTCTATTAACCAATCGGCTATATCATAAATCTTGATACCTTCATAGCTATAAACCGGATGCTTTGTCCTTGCTATTATCATCTTAGGATAGGAATCTCTTATCTGTAAAAGTGGTGTATATTCACGTTTAAATGTATCATCTCCAGAAATATTATCGCTTACCTGAATATATATTTTTTCACTATCCTTTTGAGCTACAAAATCAATTTCTTTCTGATACAGCTTTCCTACGTAAACATCATATCCACGACGAAGCAGCTCCAGGCAAACAATATTTTCATATACTCTGCCATAATCCATATTCCTGCTGCCCAAAATTGCATAACGTATGCCTGCATCACATAAATAAAACTTTTCAGAGCTCTCCAAATACTTTTTTCCTCTAATATCATATCGCTTTATATCATAAAACACAAAAGCATTACATAGATATTTTATATATTTGCCAACAGTTACGTGATTTGTTTTAGTTATATTCTCTGTCAGCAGCTGGCTGACTTTATTAGGTGAAGTTAAATTGCTTATATTATCCATCAGAAATTCACTTAACCTTTGTAATACCATAGTATCAGGCAAAGCATATTTCTGCACTAAATCTCTTGTAACAATAGTTTCATAGACCTCTTTGATATAATTTATTCTGTCTTTTTCAGTTTTATAAGCATATGAACCTGCAAGGCCGCCTTTTACTACATATCCATCAAAAAGTTCATCTATATTACTTATTTCGCTGTAATATTGGCAATATTCCTGAAAGCTAAACGGAAATACATGTATTTCAATATAGCGACCAGTAAAAAGCGTTGCCAAATCAGCACTTAACAAAAAAGCATTAGAGCCTGTTATGTATATATCATATTTGCCTTTGGAATACAGGCTGTTTACAGCAAGCTCAAAATTAGGACACATCTGCACCTCATCGATAAAAAGATAATTGGTTTTTCCCTCTTTGTAACGTTCTTCCACATAAGAATGCAGAGCATGGTATTCTTTCAGATATTCATAATCAAGATTCATGAAATCTATAAAAATAATATTTATATTTTCAAGATTATCATTCAAATACTGGATATAACTCTGCATCAACTTTGATTTGCCAGAACGTCTGATCCCGGTAATAATCTTTATATCTGGTGTACCATTTAAGTCTATAATTCTGTCTAAATATTTATTTCTTACGATTGTTTTCATATCAGCACTTCGCTTTCAAAACTTTAATTTTTTTTATTTTTCGAAACTGCTCCTATATTTAATATTATAATGCCATAGCTCGCTGCATTCAATTTATATTTTCAAAAGATTAAAATTTTTCCATTTTTGAAAACGCCTGTAAAATAAACTTTTTAGTTTCTAAAAAAGACGTCAGCAGTAATACTGACGTCTAAGATTCATCTAATTCATGGTAGCTTACTAAAATAAACCTACGGTATAAATATAAAAGATAATTTTTTTAACATTAAACTATCAGACAAAACTCTCTGTAAGGTTTCAAAACACTTTAATTTTTCTTATTTACTGGGGCTTAAATTTTTTTGAAAAAATGGTGCAAAAGTGGTGTAGTAAAAACCTTTTAAAGTTCTGAAATGCTGAATTTTACTAGGGTTTTAAACAAATTTCATAATATTGCCGTGGCACACGAATAGTATTTTTATCATATCTCTTATATCCCTTCAAAAGCCTTCAAACCTTGATATTACGGGCTTTCCGGCGCTCTTTTCAATTTTTGTGTTTTGCCTTAAATTCACGCTCTTCTTTGTAAATCTACGCAAATTCACGGGCAAATGGTGTAGTAATTGGTGTAGTAACTTGGTGCATTTTCAACCTGATTTTCTCTGCTTTTCCGGCATGACAGTTCCCTTGAAATCTATAATTTTTGCCATCTGCTCTGCTGCCCGGTCATAGCTGGCGTGGGTGTAGACATTCAGCGTTACTCCAACGCCAGAGTGTCCCATCACATACTGCAAGGTCTTTATATCCATACCAGCGTTTGCCATATTGGTACAGAAAGTATGGCGGAACACATGGGGTGTGATATGCGGCAGCGGCTTGTCCGGGTACAGCTTCTTATACTTTTTCATCGCCCAGCGCATTTCATTTTCGATATGCAACACCACCTTGGGTTTGTCGTCCTTATCCAACAGCAGAAATCCGCTGTATCCGTCTACAATGATTTCCGTCTTTATCTTCCTGCGGCGTTCAAGAATATTCTTCAGACTTTGATAGACTTCCTCTGTCATGGGAATAAAGCGGCAGCCGCACTCCGTCTTGGTTTTCTCGACATAATACTTTCCGCCCCGTTCCCGGACAAGTTGGTGGTCTACCCGGATTCGCCGGTTTTCAAAATCCAAATCACTTTTTGTAAGGCCGCAAAATTCACTGACACGCATACCCGTTCCCAGCAGCACGACAAATTCATCATAATACTTGGTGTAGGTTTTGTCCTCCCGGATAAAGCCCATCCAAATCTCCTGCTGTTCCTCCGTCATGGCAATCCGCTTCTGTGAGTCATTGGGAACCACGTCCACTAATTTGAAGTCAAAAGGATTGCGGCGGATAATATCCTCGTTGTATGCCATCTGAAAAGCGGGTTTCACAACGCCCCTGACACTGGTGATGGTGCTGTACCCTTTCCCGTCGCTATGGAGCTTCATAATCCACTGTTGCGCGTCTGATACCTTAATATCCCTTATCTTCCGGTAGCCAAAATCTTCTTTTTTAATCAGGTTCAGAACAAAATTGTACCCGATTTTGGTATTGTAGCGCACACCCTGTTTCAAGCTGATATAGCGTTCCACAAGGGCAATCACGGTTGCTTTTCCAGCGGCATAGTCAATCCCTTCGTCAAGCTGCTTCTGGATTTCTTTTTCCTTTTCCCGCAATTCCTTCAAATCAGAGGAATAGATGGTCTGCCGTTTGCCTTGAACGTCTGTATAGCGGTACTGATAAATCAGGTCTTTTCTCTGGCTCTCTCCTGTCCGCAGGATTCTTCCTTTATGGTCTTTGCGTTTCTCGGACATTGTCAAACTCCTTTCCGTGATGGAAAGAGCCTTGATATGACATAACTATTGTATCATATCAAGTTCTGCTTTCACATCACAAATTTCAAATGGAATACTCCTGCTCAATGAATTTATCAAATAGACGGCGTTTTATCAGGCACTTGCTCCCCACCCACAAAACAAATTGGCAATTCTGTTCACTGGTAAGGTCGCGCAGCTTGTTGATACCAATTCCTGAATACGCAGCCGCTTCTTCTAAGGTCAAATTACTCTTTTCCCAAATCGGGACTTCCTTCATAGGCAATACTCCTTTCAGTCAGCAATCAGTTTCTTCATGCTCTTCATTTTCCGCTGCGCGGTTTCCTGCCGGAAATTCTCGCCGGTAAAGCGTACCGGGACGCACATGGAAAGCAGCCGGT
>ULRH01045083.1_pt1 | contig 22717 bp, 18 predicted proteins | sample 1955271 | NCBI WGS metagenome assembly ULRH01 (sample SAMEA4835677, study PRJEB28245) | human gut metagenome | biome: gut microbiome; material: fecal sample | place: Denmark | collected 2008 | reverse complement strand
AGTGTCATTCCTCTACGACCTGCAAAACCGACCCGAATACCACCGCCGCGTCCTTTCCGTTGCGTGGCGGTACAAGTGGAGCGATGCCAACCACCACGACCGGTACCAGATTGACCTCATTGATCTCAACTATGTCTTCATGCCTTGGATATCAGACACGTTCCGGCGCGACTACCTCGAGGATGAAAGCAACAGGAACGCGATACTTAGGTATAACTATGAAGACCTGTTCATAATGCGCTTCGGGCTTGGGTATACATACAATAACGGGCTTTATGCCATTAAGGCTAACATTGAAAGCGCTGGCAATGTGCTGGGGCTGGGGGCAAAGGCATTCGGGTTTTCAAAGAACGAACAGGGCCAATACAAGTTGTTCAACATCGCTTACGCACAATATGTAAAGGGCGATTTCGACTTCACTCGCAACATACGGTTTGACTACAACAACTCGTTGGTGTGGCATTTTGGCTTTGGCATAGCCTATCCTTACGGCAACAGCACCATCCTTCCGTTTGAGAAGCGCTACTTTTCGGGTGGCGCCAATAGCGTGAGGGGGTGGAGTGTGCGAAGCCTGGGGCCGGGCCGGTTTGTCGGGCGCGACGGTAACATCGACTTCATTAACCAGACCGGTGACATGAAGATAGACATAAACATGGAGTACAGGGCCCATCTGTTCTGGAAACTGAATGGGGCTTTGTTCATTGACGCAGGCAATATATGGACTTTGCGCAACTATGACGACCAGCCGGGAGGGCAATTCAAGATAGACGAGTTTTGGAAGCAGATAGCTGTAAGCTATGGCTTGGGGTTGCGATTGAACTTTGATTACTTCATACTTCGCTTCGACTTTGGAATGAAAGCTATAAACCCAGCTTACGAGGGCAAGGACCATTATCCCATAGCCTATCCCAAGTTAAGCCGCGACCTCACCTTTCATTTCGCAGTGGGCCTGCCATTCTGATGAGGCATTTGCCTTCTTTGCATATAAAGTCAAGCCTGTAGTGCGCCTCGTCGACGGTGTGCCCGGGCTTTCCAATCGTATCGAGCACCAAGGCGTTGTTTACCTTTATAAGCGCAGTGCCGGTGGAGTCGCTATTGTTGAAGCTTATGTCGACGATGCTTACCGTTGCGTCAGACTCTTTGGACCGCATAGCCTCAATGTCGCTTTCTTGTATGTTAGATGCCACATAGCTAATCCACTTCCGGCTGTCGTCAGTGCAGTAGCTTGCCGCTCCCTTAAGGTCAAAGTTGAAATATGCCTCGGAGAACCCAAGCACATCGTGTTCAATCATTTCCTTTTCGTCTCCCGAGATGCCGCTGCATGATAGCTGCAGCCCCGCAGCAATGGCCATCGCCACGACTGCCTTTGCCTTGTCAAAATATGAAGTCATAGTGCAAATATACGCATTTTTTATGGTTTATTTGATTGTAGGCGTCGAGAAAAACATCTTTAAGGGAAAGTTTGTAAATTAATTTGGCCATTACAGCGTTTTTGATTAATTTTGCATTTGATATGGCTGTGTCTCTGACTGTATGCTGTAAGCAATCGCACACTTGATTGTATGGCGATGGTTGCAAAGGCGTGAGGTGGGCAATACGGCGCAGTTTGTTTGATGACACATTCATGATAATCTGTATTAAATTGATTGGAAATGCTGAAATTCATATCCTTTGGTAGTGGTAGCAGTGGCAATTGCTATTATTTGTTTACCCCTACCGATGGCTTGGTTATTGACGTCGGGCTCGGGCTTCGCACCCTGAAGAAACATTTCAGGGAATATGGGCTTAGTCTTGCAAACATACATAATATAATTGTGACACACGACCATGCCGACCACATAAAGTCTGTCGGTGCCATGAGCATCGACCTTAAGGTGCCGGTGTATGCCACAAAGAAAGTGCATGAGGGCATAGAGCGCAACTATTGCGTGCAGAAGAAAGTGCCTCGCGGCATGGTGCGTTGCCTGGAGAAAGACCAGACGGTCAAGATAGGCGAGTTTGAGGTAACCCCTTTCGAGGTGCCCCACGACAGCTTGGACAACGTTGGCTACCGTATCGTTTATGGCGACACCGTGTTTTGCATCATAACAGATGCAGGGCGTGTCACAGAAGAGATGAAAACCCAGATTGGCGATGCCAACTATATTGTGATGGAAGCCAATTATGACGACGACATGCTAATGGGTGGGCCATACCCTCAGTACTTGAAGCACAGGATATCGAGCGGCACCGGCCATCTGAGCAATGGCAACTGCGCATGTGCCCTTGCTGAAAATGCCACCGAGAAGTTGCGCGCCGTATGGCTTTGCCATCTGAGTGAGGAAAACAACCACCCGGAGCTGGCGCGGAAGACTGTGGAGACAGCTTTGAAGAACAGCCCGTGCCATGCGGCAGCCGAGGCCGAACTCGTGGTGCTGAAGCGAAAGACACCGACCGGGATTTACGAACTTGAACTGTAAAAGCATAGAATATGACTAATGAAATACAACAGATACTGGATAGGCTGGGGATGGCCCGGCTAAACCAGATGCAGCTTGACACCTATCGGGAGGTGAACGGTACCGATGCCGACGTGGTGGTAGTGTCGCCAACAGGTTCGGGCAAGACGCTTGCATACATGCTCCCGTTGGCCGGTATGATAGATGTGTCGTCCGACGCGGTGCAGGCTGTGGTCATAGTGCCCAACCGAGAGCTGGCGTTGCAGTCGGCTGAAGTAATGGGCCGTTTCGGCCTGCACATACGTACGGTGTGCTGCTATGGCGGCCGCCCGGCCATGGACGAGCACCGCGTCATAAGGCAGGTGGCGCCCCATGTGGTGTTTGGCACACCGGGCCGCCTCAACGATCATTTTGACAAAGGCAACCTCTCGCCGTACACTGCGCGCTTCCTTGTGATTGACGAGTTTGACAAATGCCTTGAAATGGGCTTCCATAATGAGATGGCAAAGCTGCTAAAAAGGCTCTCGGGGGTGAGGAGGCGATTCCTGCTGTCGGCCACAGACGCCGACAGGATACCCGACTTCGTAAACGCGCGCCACGTGGCGAAGGTTGATTATTCCGAGGGAGGGATATCTTCGCGCGTAGAGCAGTATTGTCTCAAGAGCGCCGACAAGGACAAGTTGGAGGCCTTGGGCAACCTGCTGTGCACGATTGGGCGGCAGAGCAGCATGGTATTCCTGAATTACCGCGACAGCGTTGAGCGCGTGGCGTCTTATTTGCGCGGCCGGGGCTTTGGCGTGAGCGCGTTCCACGGAGGATTGGAACAGCCCGAGCGTGAGGCCGCCTTGTACAGGTTTGGCAATGGGAGTGCAAATGTGCTTGTGTCAACCGACTTGGCATCGAGAGGGTTGGACATTCCCGATGTCGACAATATCATACACTACCACATGCCGCTTACCAGGGAGTCGTACATACACAGGGTTGGCCGTACGGCCCGTTGGGATGCTACGGGAAAGTCGTTTTTCATTCTGTCGCCCGACGAGAGCTTGCCCGATTTTGTGGAAAAAGAGTGCTCACCTATTACGTTGCCCGAGCAAATGCCCGGCGTGCCACAGCCCAAGATGGAGACATTATATATAGGGAAAGGCAAGAAAGACAAGATAAGCAAGGGAGACATCGTCGGGTTCCTTTGCAAGAAAGGCGGATTGGACAGCAGCGCCATCGGTAGGATTGACGTCAAGGAGCGCTACTGCTATGTGGCCGTCAGCCGTGAAAAGGTGGGCCAAGTGCTCTCAATGGCCGGTGGAGAAAAGATTAAAGGCATCAAGACTATAGTCGAGGTGGTCAGGTAAGCCCCTGCCCGCTGCATGTTTTACCCAGGCCAGGCCGTGCGGTCTAGCCTGGGTTTGTTGTAATATATTATTACCATTCCGGCCTGTTGGCATAACAGCTTGTGCCACAATGCGTTGTGTTTCGGGTCATTTTATGCTGCCATACGGCCCGTTTCGTCTGCACGTTCGTGCCGTTTGGTCTATCAAAGTGGCCTGTTTGAGGATTTAAGGCCAGATTTTTGACATTGTGCATAAGCACGTTGTAAATATTAATTTTTGTATGCGCACACAGTCGCTACAGCAGGGTGAGAGGTTACAAAGACACTAATAAAAAGCTCGCAGTATGTTAATATTCTTCTGAAATAATTTTGCCGAATGAAATAAAAAGCGTATCTTCGCACACAGATAGAAATCAAAGTAGTCATTAACTAAAAAACTATCAGCAACATGAAGAAGTACAACTTTAATGCCGGTCCGTCAATACTTCCGAGGGAAGTTATTGAGAATACAGCTAAGCAATGTCTCGATTTCAACGGCTCTGGTCTGTCGCTCATGGAGATAAGCCATAGGGCAAAGGATTTCCAGCCTGTAGTAGACGAGGCTGTAGCACTTATCAAGGAGTTGCTCCAGATACCTGAGGGCTATTCCGTTTTGTTCTTGGGCGGTGGCGCTTCATTGGAGTTCTGCATGGTGCCTTACAACTTCCTCATTAAGAAAGCTGCCTACCTCAATACAGGCACTTGGTCGAAGAAGGCCATAAAAGAGGCGAAGCTTTTCGGTGAGGTGGTCGAGGTGGCCTCGTCGGCAGAGAGTAACTTTACCTACATTCCGAAAGGTTGGTCGTGTCCTACCGACGTTGACTATCTGCACGTGACTACGAACAACACTATCTTCGGCACCGAGATACGCACAGATCTCGATGTTCCGGTGCCGATGATAGCCGATATGTCTTCAGATATATTTAGCCGTCCGGTGGATGTAAGCAAGTATGACTGCATCTATGCCGGCGCACAGAAGAACCTGGCAATGGCCGGCGTGACACTTGTCATCGTTAAGGACGAGAAGTTGGGCCGCGCTCCGCGCCAGATACCTACAATGCTTGATTACCGTACACACGTTGAGAAGGGGTCGATGTTCAACACTCCGCCCGTGGTGCCGATATATTGCGCTCTCGAAACCCTGCGCTGGTTGAAGAACAACGGAGGCCTCGAGGCGATGGACAAGCTCGCACACGAGAGGGCAGAAATATTGTATGGCGAGATAGACAGGAACAAGCTGTTCCGCGGAACGGTTAAGGAGGAAGACCGCTCGCTTATGAACATCTGCTTCGTTATGAACGATGAGTATGCCGAACTCGAGAAGCCGTTCTTGGAGTATGCCATGTCAAAGGGCATGGTAGGCATCAAGGGCCACCGCAGTGTGGGCGGATTCCGTGCAAGCTGCTACAACGCACAGACCATAGAGGGCGTCAATGCGCTTGTGCAGTGCATGAAGGAATTTGAGGCAAGCCATTGACTCACCGGCCCGATACGGGCAATATAAAATATGTGGAGTCGCGGCAGGACATGGCATGGGATATGTGACTGTTGCGGCTCCACTATAGTTTAATTTCAAAACACAAATGCTATGAAGGTACTGGTAGCAACAGAGAAGCCTTTTGCAGCTGAGGCAGTGAAAGGCATCAAGGAAGAAATTGAAAGTGCAGGCAACGAGTGTGTGTTGTTGGAAAAGTATGCTGACGTGTCTCATCTGTTGGATGCTGTCAAGGATGCCGACGCTATGATTGTGCGCTCCGACAAGGTTACGCCGGCTGTAATCGATGCCGCCGGGAAATTGAAGATTGTGGTCAGGGCCGGTGCTGGTTATGATTCAATTGACACTGCATACGCCAAGCAAAAGAATATAGTGGTGGAGAACACTCCCGGACAGAACTCGAATGCTGTTGCGGAGCTTGTTTTTGGACTGTTGGTCTATGCAGTCCGCAATTTCTATAACGGGAAGTCGGGCACCGAATTGCTTGGCAAGAAGTTGGGAATACTGGCGTTTGGCAATGTCGGGCGCAACGTGGCGCGCATAGCCAAGGGCTTCGGCATGGACATTTATGCTTATGATGCCTATTGCCCCAAGTCTGCAATTGAAGACGCAGGCGTGAAGGCTGTTGACAGCCAGGAGGCGTTGTTTGAGCTGTGCGACATCGTTTCGCTCCATATCCCGGCTACGGCTGAGACAAAGGGCAGCATAAACCATGACCTTGTAGGCAAGATGAGGAAGGGGGGCATTGTGGTCAACACTGCCCGTAAGGAAGTGATCGACGAGGCCGGATTGCTGAAACTTATGGAAGAGCGCCCCGACTTGAAGTACATTACAGACATAAAGCCTGATGCAGATGCAGACTTTGCAAAGTTTGAGGGCCGCTATTTCAGCACGCCGAAAAAGATGGGTGCCCAGACAGCCGAGGCAAACACCAATGCCGGCATCGCTGCTGCACGCCAGATAAATGCATTCTTTGCGACAGGTGACACCCGTTTCCAGGTAAATAAATAGCAGGCTTATGGCAACGATAAAACCATTCAGGGGATTGCGCCCTCCCAAGGAACTTGTTGAGAAAGTAGAGTCGCGTCCGTATGATGTGCTCAATTCAGAAGAGGCTAGGGCAGAGGCCGGCGACAACGCAATGAGCCTTTACCACATTATTAAGCCCGAAATCGATTTTGAACCCGGCACGAGTGAATATGACCCTCGTGTTTACAGCAAGGCCACCGAGAACTTCGAGGCATTCCAACGCAACGGATGGCTTGTGCAGGACAAGGACGAGCACTATTACATCTATGCCCAGACTATGAACGGCAAGACCCAATACGGGCTTGTGGTCGGGGCTTATGTAGACGATTACCTCAACGGTGTGATAAAGAAACATGAGCTTACACGGCGTGACAAAGAGGAAGACCGGATGAAGCATGTGCGTGCGACAAACGCCAACATGGAGCCCGTGTTCTTTGCATACCCCGACAACGAGGTGCTCGACAAACTGATAAACAGATATGCTGCCACAGAGCCGGAGTATGATTTCATTGCTCCCATCGACGGCTTCCGCCATCAGTTCTGGGTAATTAGCGACCCTGCCGACATGCAAGCCATTACGGCGGAGTTTGCCAAGATGCCGTCGTTGTATATTGCCGACGGTCATCACAGGTCGGCAGCTGCGGCATTGGTCGGTGCAGAGAAAGCTCGCCAGAATCCCAACCACAGGGGCGATGAGGAATACAATTACTTCATGGCGGTGTGCTTCCAGGCATCGCAGCTTACCATTCTTGACTATAACCGCGTGGTAAAAGACTTGAATGGTCTTACTGCAGATGAGTTCCTCAAGGCTTTGTCTGTAGATTTCGTAGTTGAAGACAAAGGCACCGACGCCTACCGTCCGTCTCGGTTGCATGAGTTTTCGCTTTACCTCGACGGCCACTGGTTCAGTCTTGTGGCCAAGCCGGGTACGTTCGACGATGCCGACCCGATAGGGGTGCTCGACGTTGACATATCAAGCCGTCTCATACTCGACAAAATCCTTGGCATAAAGGATTTGAGAAGCGACAAGCGTATCGACTTTGTCGGTGGCCTGCGTGGCCTCGATGAGCTGAAACGCCGTGTAGATAGCGGTGAGATGCGGATAGCTCTGGCGTTGTATCCTGTGTCAATGAAGCAGATAATGGACATTGCCGACAGTGGTAAAATAATGCCCCCGAAAGCTACATGGTTTGAGCCAAAGCTTCGTTCGGGGCTGGTTGTACATAAATTGTCGTGATGGTAGATGAGTATCTGACAATCGACGATGCGAAAATAGGCGAGGGATATTACTCCGAAAAGCGGAGTAAGTTCCTCGCTTTCGCCCATCATGTGTCCGACGTTGACGAGGTCAAAGGCATCATAGAGCAATATCGTAAAAAATATTTTGATGCCCGGCATGTTTGTTATGCCTATATGCTGGGTGCAGAGCGGCTGCAGTTCAGGGCCAATGACGACGGAGAGCCAAGCGGGACAGGCGGTAAGCCGATACTGGGCCAGATTAACAGCAATGAACTGACCGACGTTCTTGTTGTCGTCATCAGGTATTACGGAGGGGTGAACCTGGGAACCGGCGGACTGATAGTGGCATACCGCACGGCCGCCGCCGCCGCAATTGCAGATTCAAACATAGTTACCAGGCAGGTTGAAGAGCTGGTAAAATTCAGTTTCCCGTATGTGATGATGAACTCGGTCATGCGCATTGTAAAAGAGATGTCGCCAAAGATAATTTCCCAGACATACGACAACACTTGCGAGATGACATTTTCCATCCGCAAGTCGGAGGCGGCGGTGCTTCGTGAAAAATTGGATAAATTATCCTTCGAATAATTTTGTCGTTTCAAGAAATAGTTGTATCTTTGCACTCGCAAAAATGAGGAAGGTTGGCAGAGTGATCGAATGCGCTGGACTCGAAATCCGGTATACCCTTTCCGGGTATCGGGGGTTTGAATCCCTCACCTTCCGCTTGGAGGATAAAAGGAAGCCTGACTAAAGGCTTCCTTTTTTGTTTTTTCACTGCAGACAGGTTTCTATTATGATATTGAGTCGTTTTGTTGGCTCACTAGATAAATCCATGGGGCTTTTTAGGAGTTAAGGAGTTAGGAAGTAAAGGAGTTACGACAATAGTTTTTCTTGCTGGATTTATGAAGTTATATGGAGTTAAGGGATGTTATATGGAGTTAGTGGACAATAGCATAGACTGCCTTCCTGCAACGCGTTCCCCATGCCCTCAGGACACCCATGTTTCCAAAACCATTGTCTTAACTCCTTTACTTCCTAACTCCTTAACTCCTAAAACAATTCCTTGAATAATGCCATTGTCCTCTAACACCATAACTCCATGTACGCTTAAGCCCCCTATGTTTATCGGTTGTCCCGTTGATGTCTGCGTTTGTTGATGCATCAATGATGAGTTTCTTATGTTCAATCGGCAATGGCGTATGGCGGGCATGAGCTTTGCGTTTTGGCTATGTCACTATTTCACGCAACAGTCTGTGATATCCCAGAAACGAAATCCTGCTACCCCTCATTGGCTTGGCGGCAACCTGCAGGAACTCACAGCCTTTGGCTTGTTATGTGCGTTGGTATTGCGCCGGCAACTTTACGCCTAACCCACTGTGGCGCAGCGAGTTGCCAATAACCGCTTCACCCAGCCATGAAACCTGCCGTTTGGGCTTGCGAAACCTGCCATATTGCAGTGCCAAACAGGCCGTTTTGCAGGGCGATATGGCATATATGGAAAGTAACGGATGTTGCTGCCGGTTTGTGGTTGCATACCTGCACGTATAGGCTTGTTGCTATTTTTCATTTTCAGAAAGGCACGGCTACAACAATCAATGCATTGCCTCATCATTTAATTCATTTCTTCAAAGTTTCGCCAAATTCCCGTTTTACTTTTGCATCAAAAACGAAAGTAGGCATGAATCGATTCTTATTGTTTTTCACTTTGTCGGTTTTCAGTCTGTATTCAAGCGGACAAGATGGTGCCCATCTTCTATATCGGTATATCGAAACGGCCAAGCGCAACAGTCCGTTGATAAACGATTACCGCAATAGCATAGAGATAGAGTGGGCAGAACAAGAGCGCCTTAAGGCAGTTTACCTGCATTCACAGTTGGAACTGAATGGTGATTACCTGTTTGTCCCCATCATTTCAAAAGATGGAGGACGTACGTCGTTCAAGTTCAACGCGCAAGATGCGGCAGACTATTATGGCTATGACCTTGGCGAAAGCAGCGGACATTTGCATGCCGGAGTCACATTGACGCAACCGCTTCTGGGGCGTGCGCCATACAAGGCGGCCCGCGAGCAATCACAGATAAACATGGAAACGGCACGTTACAACATTCGTTTGGAGGAGCATCTGTTAGAGCGCATGGTCACTGAACAGTATTTGCTGTGTCTGCTCGACCAGACTCAGGCAACCTTTGCCGACTCTATCGACATGCTGCTTGAGCGCAAGGCAGAAACAGTAAGGAAGTTGGCAGACTGCGGAATGGCCAAACAGTCGGACTTGAGGCTCATCGCCATAGAGCAGAGCGCCAATGATGAGCTGCGTTGTTCATATCTGCAGTCGTTTCATGCACACTTGATGGAACTGAACACTATATGCGGCATCAGTGACACAAACGACATCTTGCTTCCAGACATAGACATTGGGCCATGCTTGCCGGACACAGACGGTGAAAGCCTTTTTACCGAACAGTATGTTCATGACAGCCTTAACGTCGATGCGTCATGGCGTTCTTTCAACCTGAAATACAAGCCACGGCTCGATTTTTTTGTTGACGGCGGTATGCAGGCAGGCGCCTTTTCCGAGTGGTACAGGCATTTCGGCCTTAGCGCTGGGCTTACGCTGTCATGGACCATTGCCGATGGCGGTCAAAAGAAGTGGAAAAAGCGCCAGTCTGAATTTCGGCAGCATACCATCAGTACATACAAGGCGAATGCGGCTAACGAGCGCGATATGAGGTTGAAGCAGAGCCTTGCGGAGCTGGGAAGGTTCGAACGGCGCCTGGATGCGATGGCAAAGCGGATTGGAGAGTATGACGGCATACTCTCAGATTACTCGAAAGAGATGGAGGCCGGGCAGGTGTCTGTATTGGATTACATGCAGTTGCTTCATGACCGTATACAGGCTGAAAGAGACAGATTGTTGTTGCAGGCAAACAGGAAATTGATAATAGTGACATATAATTATTGGAATCATTAAATGACAGAGTCTATATGAAAGCAGATTATCTTCTATTGTGTGTGGCCGTTTGCCTGGTTTCTTGCAGAGACGACGGCGCGGGGGCGTCTGCCTCCAAGTCGGCTACACAAGTGAACGTGACATATCCCTGTCTGGGAAACATCAATCAGGAAACAGTGTTGACGGCTGTTACGGCCTACCAGGGCAAGTCGGCCGTTTCTGCCCCGGTGGCGTCGTTTGTGGTCTCGGCCCATGTCAAGCTCGGAGTGAAGGTAAAAGCCGGCGACATCCTTTACCGTCTGGAGAGCAAGGAGCAGCATGCCTTGGGCCATGGCAACCATTATATTGATGTGAAGTCGGCGTGCAACGGCATCGTTCTCGACGTCAATGCCCAGTCAGGCAGTTATGTCGCCGAGGGCGAAGTGCTTTGTACGGTTGTCGATGCGCGCAGTATGGTCTTTGAGATAAACGTTCCCTATGAACAGAGACAGTATGTGAAGGAAGGCAGCCATTGTGTGATCGAACTACCCGATGGTACACGTCTCACCGCCATGGTTAAGTTTCCTTTGGCCACTATGGACGTAGCCTCACAGTCGGAAAAGGTCGTTGCGGTTGCAAAGGCACCGTTGCTGCCCGAGGGGATGAGCGCAAAGGCTATATTTACGTCGCGTTGCGCGACAAGGGCAGTGGCCATTCTTCCAAAGAGTGCCGTTCAGAGCGACGAGACAATGACCGAGTTTTGGATAATGCGACTGGCTGATGACAGCATTGCCGCTAAGGTCATGGTAGTGGTAGGCAATAGCACCCGAGACAGCATCGAGATATTGTCACCGGCCCTTTCTACCGAAGAAAAAGTGATAAACGAAGGAAGCTATGGTCTGCCAGACAAGGCCAAGGTCGTTGTAATCCAGTAAATACGCACAGACATGGACGCCATAAAAAGAAGGAATTACCATCGCCTTTATGCCAAGCCGATACTTTTTGTAGGCCTGCTACTCTTGTTGTCGGGCATATACAGCTACAAACAGATGCAGACGAGCCTGTTTCCTGAGGTGCTGTTCCCGCGCATCACCGTCATAGCCGATGCCGGGCAGCAGCCTGTCGACAGGATGCTGATAACGGTAACCAAGCCATTGGAGAGCGCCGTGAAGAAAGTGCAGGGCACCACGGTAGTGAAGAGCAGCACGTCGCGTGGCAGCTGTGTCATCGATGTTTATTTCAAATGGGGGCTTGACATATATGCGCTCAAGACCCAGCTCGAGAGCCGCATCAACGAGGTGAAAGGCTTCCTGCCAGCCGGGACGGCCATATCGACAGAAGCGATGAACCAGTCGCTCTTTCCCGTATACGGGTTTACGCTCGAGAGCAACACCCACAGCCGCATTGCGCTGCGCGATGTCGGCAACCTTGTAGTGAGGCCGATGTTCAGCCATGTCGACGGCATTAGCAATGTAGTTGTGCGAGGCGGCAAGGCAAAAGAGTTTGTGGTCAAGCCCGATGCAGCCAGGATGTATATGCTGGGCATAACCCCGGCGCAAGTCAAGTCGGCATTTTCAAAGACAAACTTCGTGCTTGGCAATGGCAATGTGGCCGACTACGGCCGCCTGTACCTGTCGTTGACAGACACACGTATCAACGACTTGGACGATTTGAAAAACACCATCATACGCAATGACGGCAGGCGCATTGTGCGCTTGCGCGACATTGCCGATGTTGAGATACAGGAGCAGCAGGAGTTCTTGAAGATAAATGCCGACGGCAACGACGCCGTGCTGGTCGACCTGGTTAAGCAGCCCGGCGTCAACCTTCTCACGTTTGCAAAGGATGTTGAGGCCAAGGCTGACGAGATACGCTCGCAACTTCCCGAAGGCTACGAACTGAAACCATACTACAACCAGAGCGCTTTTGTGGGCAGCAGCATACACAGCGTGCTGCGCACTATTTACGAAGGGCTTTTCCTTGCCCTCGCCGTCATGGTGTTGTTTCTCCGTTCGTGGAGGTCGAGCATGGTTGTCATGCTTACCATTCCCGTCACGGTTGCTTTCAGCATCCTGCTGTGCCACTTGGCCGGGATTACAATCAACGTCATGTCTTTGGGTGCCATGGCCGCATCGGTGGGGCTCATCATCGATGACGCCATTGTCATAATAGAGCAGATTTACCGCGAGTACGAAGAGCGGCCGGGCATCGACCGTTTTACGGCGGTGAGCAGGGCAGTACACGATTTGTTCCCGGCCATGGTCGCATCGTCGCTGGCCACCATTGTCATACACTTCCCGTTCAGGCTCATGAGCGGGCTTGCGGGCAGTTTTTTCAGGGAATTGTCTGACACGATGATGCTCACCATGGCAGCCTCTTTCCTCGTGACATGGCTGCTGCTGCCTGTCCTTCACCTCGTGATGGGATATAAAGGCAAGCCGGGGGCGGTAGGCATGACAGCCCGGGATATGGAAGCCGACTCAATAAGCAAGTTGCATTTTCTAACCAAACTGTACCGTAAGCCGGTCTTCGCCGCCGTCTTCATGCTGCTATTATGCCTCGGAGGGTGGTACGCTTCAGGCCGCTTGGCATCAGGGTTCATGCCCGACCTGGATGAGGGAACGATAGTGCTTGACTACCATTCGCCGGCCGGCACCGACATAGAAGAGACCGACCGCCTGTGCCGGCAGATGGAGAACATCATTATGAAGCATCCGGATGTAGAGACATATTCACGGCGTACGGCTTTGGGAATGTCGTTCAAGACAAGGCCAACCAACTTTGGCGACTATCTCATACAGTTGAAGAAAGACCGCAAAAAGTCGACACCCGAAGTGATAAGCGACCTCCGGCGCAGCATCTCGCAGGCTGTTCCCCTCATGACCATCGACTTTGGCCAGCGCATAGCCGATTTGCTTGGCGACCTGATGAGCACGCCAAAGCCCATCGAGATAAAGCTGTTCGGTGATGATTATGCCACTCTCCAGAAACTGGCAGCGCATGTAGAGAAGGTCATGCAGACCGTTCCGGGCATTGTAGACATAGACAACGGACTGGTGCCGGCAGGGGCTTCGCTGGTGTTTATTCCCCATGAAGACCGGCTATCGCAGTTCGGCATTTCCCTTGAAGACTTCCAAGAGCAGCTGACTGCCTATACGGGCGGGATACCGCTCAGCCAGAGTGCCGGCGTGATAGAGCCCAACCCGGCACAGGCCGCAATGACCGGAGGATTGCAAATTGGGTCGATACAGGATGGCGAACAGATGCGGCGGATACTCTTTCGGTTCACCGACTTTGCCGACAACTCGCCGGAACTGTTGCAGCGACAGCCCATCTTCCTGCCCGACGGCACCACACGTCCGTTGTCGTACTTTTGTGATGTCATAGTTAATCCGGGCGAGATAGAGCAACGGCGCGAAGACTTGAAGAGCAACATCACGCAGACTGCCAGGCTCGAAAACCGTGACTTGGGTAGCGCTGTCGACGCTCTGCGCCAGGCCTTAGGCCACCAATTGACCCTGCCGTCGGGCTACAGCCTGTCGTTTGGCGGTGCTTACGCCGAGCAGCAGCAGTCGTTCAAGGAACTGGCTACGATACTCTGCCTTGCTACATTGCTCGTTCTTACGGTGCTTATGTTCTTGCTTCGTGAATGGTGGCTGTCTATTGTGGTGCTCGCCATATCGCTGACAGGCATTTGCGGTTGCCTCTTGGCGCTGTGGTTAACAGGCACTCCTCTCAATGTGAGCAGCTATACGGGCATCATAATGATAGTGGGCATCTTGGCAGAAAACTCCATTTTCACCGTGTGGCAATACAAAATGAACCTCAGGCGCGGCGGCACTCCCGACGAGGCAGTAGACTATGCCATCGCCCTTCGCATTCGCCCGAAGCTCATGACGGCCATTGGCGCCGTGCTGGCGTTGATGCCGTTGGCTCTCGGATGGGGTGTTGGCGCACAGATGCAGCAACCGTTGGCCGTGGCGGTGATAGGTGGCTTTGTGGCGGGGCTGCCTCTGCTATTGGTGGTGTTGCCTGCGGCGATGCGGCTTATTTACCGCATAGGGCGGAAATGACGGCCATATCTTCAAATTTCCTTCAAAATTCGGCATTACTTTTGTGGCAATAATATAAATTTGCACGGACTAATCAAATAGCGATAACAATCATGTGGAAGTGTTATGCACTGCTTTCTGCGTTGTTTGCGGCATTGACGTCGGTCTTTGCCAAGATGGGTGTTAGGGGCATAAATTCGGATTTAGCCACGGCCATACGTACTTCCGTCGTGCTCATGCTGACCTGGGGCATCGTGTTGTTTGGGCCTCACATGAGGGAGATAAGGTCGATACCGGGCCATGCGTGGATATTACTTGTGGTCAGCGGACTGGCCACGGGGCTGTCGTGGCTGTTTTATTTCAAGGCCTTGCAGCTTGGCGACCTTTCCCGTGTGGTTCCGTTGGATAAGCTGAGTGTGGTCATCACCATGGCCATTGCCTTTATTTTCTTTAAAGAGCAGGTAAGTCTTAGGGTCGTTGTTGGCGGTTTGCTAATAGTTGGTGGTAGTATATTGATTTGCATTAAATGAAATTACTGATTATAGAAGACGAGCGGGAGCTGTCGGAAAACATAGTGACATACCTCAGTTCAGAAAACTATGTGTGCGAACAGTCGTTCACTTACGACACCGCAAAGATGAAGGTTAATCTTTATGATTACGATTGTGTGTTGCTCGACTTGATGTTGCCGGGCGGCAACGGGCTTGACATTCTGCGCGACATAAGGAAGAAACGCAATCCCGTGGGAGTGATAATAGTATCGGCCAAAGACTCGCTCGACGACAAGGTAAAGGGGTTGGAGATTGGTGCCGACTACTATCTGGCAAAGCCTTTCCATCTGCCGGAGTTGTCGATGCGCATTTACGCCATCATCCGCAGGAAAGAGTTTGCGGCCAACAACATATTGCGCAGCAACGGCATCGAGATAAACCTGCCGGCCAAATCGGTCAGTGTGGGTGGCCGTCAGGTTGTGCTGACGCGCATGGAGTATGAGCTGTTGCTGTTCTTCATAGGCAACCGCAACAAGGTGGTGTCGAAAGCGTCTATGGCCGAGCATCTGAGCGGCGACATGGCAGACATGTTTGACAACCACGATTTCGTTTATACGCACATCAAGAACTTAAAGACCAAACTGGCGGAGGCCGGGGTTAGAGACTGCGTTAAGAACATTTATGGAACCGGGTATAAATGGATTGAGATTTGATACTATGGAGCGTGTTAAGTGCCAGAGCCTTTCGCGGAAAATGCTCGTGCAGTTTGTGGCTTGCATAGCTGTGATGCTGTTGCTTGCCACACCGCTGTTTTACCTGTTGACAAAGCACTATTATGCTGAAGACATGATAGACATCATAGAGGCGGTAAGGAGCGGTCAGCCCATTCCGGCGCTCGATTTGGAAGAGGACATCATGAAAGGCGTGATGATACAGTTTGCTGTCATAACATTTGTTCTGGCCGTGGCCATGGCGCTCACCGTGCGGTTCATATCGCGCAGGCTGTGGCAACCTTTCGACCGTACGCTGTGCCTTATCGAGGGGTTCAGGCTTGAAAACGGCAGGGTGCCCGACTTTCCAGAGAGCAATGTCACCGAGTTTGTACGCCTTGACAGCACATTGCGAACGCTGATGCACAACAGCCTGGCAAGCTACAACATGCAGAAGGAGTTTACAGAGAATGCCTCACACGAGTTGCAGACGCCGCTTGCTGTATTCCAAAGCAAGCTTGACTTGCTGCTCCAGTCGCCCGACCTCACCAAGCGGCAGGCCGTTCAGATTCAGGGGTTGTACGAAACAGCCAGCCGGCTGGCCCGGATGAACCGCAACCTGTTGCTGCTGGCAAAGATTGACAACCGCCAATACGAGCAGATGGAGGACATTGAGCTTACCGGCTTCATAGGCGAAATGCTGCCCTCACTCGAGTTTTTGGCGGACGACATTGCCATTTGCAAAGAGTTTGCGGGGGCGTTTTCGGTCTGGGCCAACCGCACGTTGCTGGAATGCCTTGTAAACAACCTTGTTGTCAACTCAGTGCGCCATAACCGCGATGGCGGCGAGATTTCAATTTCGGTAGGCGGCAACAGTCTCGTCGTGGCCAATACGTCTGACGACCCTCCGCTCGACGGCAGACTGGTGTTCAACCGTTTTTACAGGCCCGGCAACAAGCCCAAGGGCAATGGGCTCGGACTGGCCATAGTCAAGGCCGTTTGCGACTATCATGGCTGGACGGTGGAATATGCATACAAAGATGGCCTCCACTGTTTCACGGTAGGCTTTTAGCAGTATACTTTGGCTTTCCCGTTTGCGCCTGCATGCTGCGTTACGCCTGCCATGCCGTCATTGTGCGGCACTTCGACATGAGTGTGTCTTGCAGCGTTGCCGGCAGGGGTTGCGGCGCATGCTGCCGTCGGCATGCTGTATGTTCAGCCCCAACAGCCATCAGATGCCCCAACACATGCTCTCTGCTTCCGTGCAGATTGGTTGCTGGCTTTGCCCAAGGCGTGGCGGGCGGCATTGGGACACCGCGGCGGGCAAGTTGCCGCAGGAAGGGCAGAAGCATTTTATGACGATGTCAGATAGATGGAAGCCAACATTCAGCAAGCTGCCCATTGGTTTAGGTTAAATGGCCTTTCTGGTCGGATATGGATGTGGCGCATGGTCGTGCCGATACGATTGTTGTGGGCTGTTGTTGCGGGTGTTAAACGATACGGGCCGTTTTGCATTCCGAAAGCTGCCATATTGGAGATTGAAACGGGCCGTATGGGCACGCAAAACGGCCCGTTTTGCAATGGCGTTGAAAAGCGGCCTTGGCGGCAGGCGGATGTAGGCACGGCTTGTAGGTGGCGCTGATGCACCGATATGTCATAATTATAACCGTTTTAACAGCAAAACTTCAAATTTCCAACAAAGTCGGGCCGTAATTTTGCAACCGTAACATTAAATACAGATAATGATTATGGCATTGCAAGAGGAAATTGAATCACAAGGCAATTGGTAGTTTTGCCGTAGGAGCTTCCTGCCACTCGTGGCATTGCCGGCAGGCATAGCGGCTCTGCTGTTTGTTATCCACAGTTCTGGGATCCTGTTCTCGGCAGCCGTCCACCATTGGCACGCCTACGAGTGCTTCTGCTTCGGCACAAGCCTGGCCGGACTGTTTGTGCGCGCCTACACCGTAGGCCACACACCCGTGGGCACTTCTGGCAGGAATACGGAAAGACAGGTGGCCGACGGGCTCAATACCATGGATGCATACTCGGTTGTGCGCCATCCGTTGTACTTGGGCAACTGCCTCATGTGGCTTGGCATAGCCATGCTTACGTGCAATGCCGCTTTCGTGGCAGAGTTTGCACTTTGTTATTGGCTCTACTACGAGCGCATCATGTTTGCTGAAGAGCAGTTTTTGCGCAGGAAATTCGGCGCTGCCTACTTGGATTGGGCCGGTCGGACACCGGCATTCCTGCCCGATTTCAGGCATTACCGTGCCTCGGGCATTGCCTTTTCATGGAAAAAAGTGGTCAAGAAAGAGAAAAACGGGGTCTTTGCCCTCTTCCTGCTGTTCACTCTTTTCGACATCATTGTATATTGGCAGGTAGCGTCTGTATCCCTGAACCTGCCTTTATACGTGGCAACGGCAATAAGCGGCATTGCCTATTTTGTATTGAAGTACGTCAAGTCACACACTAATCTCCTTGATGAGCAGGGCAGGTAAAGATGAAAGCATTGTCTGTTTTGATATGTGGTTGCTGGTTGGCAGCACTGCCGGCCAACGCTTCAGGCGTGACAGGCACCGTTGTGGCGCACGATTCTGGCGAGGCTCTCGGCTATGCCGATGTGGTGTTGTATCGTTCGGCAGACAGTGTGTTTGTTGCAGGAACAGTCAGCGGCACCGACGGGCGCTTTGTGTTCACATCCGTGGCAGCGGGCAATTATTATGTAGAATGCCGTTTCATAGGCTATTCTGTCACCCGTTCGCCTGCATTCCGATTGGGCAGTCAAAAGCCGGTAGACTTCGGCACGTTATACATGCACCCGTCTTCCGGCCACCTCGACGCAGTGGTTGTCGAAGGGAGACGGCCTGCCTACGTCCAACATCTCGACAAGCTGAGCCTGGGCTACGAGCTGGATGTGCTGCAGACCGACCTTTTTTATCATGCACAGAGTTTCGACGGCAGCGGCTTTGTTGCCGACCCAAACCGCCCAAGCGACTTCACCAACCATGAGACGTGCCATTCGTTTTATGCCACCTTGATATATGAGCAGGGCAGATGGGGCGTGTTGCTTGGGCTGAGGCCTGAACACATGCAGATAAAGTCGCAGTTGTTCACCCTCGACAGCATTGTCAACAATGCCTACTTCATGGTTTATCCAACGCTGCACACCTCTTATGCGATTGACGGGCACAACGAATTGCGGTTAAGTTACAGCCTGCGGGTAAACCGGTCTGAGGCCGACGACCTCAACCATTTTCCCGAATACCAGAACCCTTTGACGCTCAAAGCCGGCAATCCGTATCTTAAGCCTGAAAAGGTTCACTCGTTGGAGGCTGCCTACCAGTGGAAAAAGGGCGCCACAACCATTCTTGGTACGGTCTATTATCGTTACGTCACGAACAAGCTCACAACGATAACACGCTATGTTGACGGCAATGTGCTGCTGACAACGAAAGAGAACTTGGACAACAGTTCGGCTGCCGGGGCCGAAGTGATGGTTGGTTCGGAAATAGGCAAGTGGCTGACGCTCAATGTAAACGGCAATCTGTTCTACGACCGTATCGACGCCACGCGTCTGGGCTATGCCTCGCACAAGGGTGCCATGGCTTGGAGTGCGTCGATGAACGCCGCACTTGTGCCTTTCGGCAATGCCTTGTTGCAACTCAACTCACGTGTGTTGTCGACTGCACTGACACCGCAGTGTAGGCGTGAAGGCTCATTTTCGATGGACATTGGAACAAGCCATACTACATATACCATCGACACACCCCAACTGCAGCAGCGCGTTGAGCAACGCAACGGTTCACGCGTGTTTTATTTCGGTGTGGCATGGAATTTTGAAACATTAAAGCACAAAGACAGATGACAGACAGCATGAAGCGTTTGGTGATATGCAGCTTGACGGCGTTGGCTATGATTCCGGCAAAAGCCCAGGACGACAGCCTTGCCGACGCCGCGCGCGGCCGGTCGTTTTTCGAGCGGCAGGCCGCCTCGCGTGTGTTCAAGGTTACTTGTGTCGGCGTGCCGTTGGTAGCGGCCGGCCTCGTGGTAAAAAGCGAAGACGACCACTTCCGTAGTCTGCGTAACGATTACCTGCCAAGCTTCAACCGCCACGCCGATGACTATCTTCAATACCTGTCGGCTGCCGTGATGGTTGGCATGAAGCTTGGCGGTGCAGAAGGGCGAAGCTCGTGGGGCGGATGCTTGCTTCCGATGCCTTTTCGGCTGTAATAATGGGCGGTGTCGTCTATTCGTTGAAGCAGTCGACCCGTGTGATGCGCCCAGACGGGTCAAACGACAACTCTTTCCCGTCGGGACACACTGCCACTGCTTTCATGACGGCCACCATGCTTACCAAAGAATATGGGCACATTAGCCCTTGGATAGGCATCGGGGCCTATTCCGTTGCCACTGCCACAGGGCTTATGCGCATGGCCAACAACAAGCATTGGCTGAGCGATGTGCTTACAGGGGCGGGCATCGGCATCCTTTCCACCGAGGCAGGTTACTATATTGCCGATCTCATTTTTAACGACAAGGGCATCCATTATTATGATATCGCAGACAATTGCTCTGTGGATGATGCGCCGACATTTGTGGGCCTTTACCTCGGGTTGAACGCCATGCCTGGAAACTACAGCCTGCCCGGCAATTCATCATTGCAGTTTTCGTCTGGCAGCACGGCGGGCCTTGAGGGGGCGTATTTCTTCAATCCATATATAGGAGTGGGTGGCAGGCTGGCTGTTTCCAACAATGCTGTAATTTACAAAGGCCATGCTCTCGACGAAACTTTGGATATGTTTCTTGTCCATGCAGGTGCTTATTTTTCCTATCCAATCATGTCGCGGCTCTTGATCGGAAGCAAGGCTCTTGTCGGGATGAGCTTCTGCAACCAGATGAAGACATCGGAATATGCCATCGGAAAGAACTGTGGGGCAGGGCTTGGAACAGGGGTTTCGCTGACGTTCCGGGCAAGGTCAAATCTCGGCATACGTATGTTTGCCGACTACAACCTTTCTTTCAATCGGATATCGCCGGCTAAGTCGACAAGCCATTTGATTGTTATAGGAGGATCAGTTAATGTAATTTTTTGAACACTTTGGCGGAAGTGAGTGTTCTGACTGTATTATGCAGGCACACAATTACTTTGATTTTATTGTAAAAATAAGTCGAAATTATACTTGATGATGAAATAAATTGTGTATATTTGCAACAACTATTAAAATATTATTTAATTCATCATTAAGTGTAGGTGATGAGAAAATTTTTACTCAAGAGCCTGTTGACGGCCACCATTTTGGCCACAATGGGCACCTCCTGTACGGAGGATGTTTCATTCGAGGGCGGGTTGCAGCCCGAGCCCAACAGTACGCTTACAATCCGTACCCGTGTAGATGATGGCATCAAGGGTGCTGACGGCGAAGCAAGTAAGGTAAGTTATCCTGTTTACGTCTACGTGTTTGACAGTAGCGGGAAATGTAGCAAACGTGTTCAGGTTGCTGAGGAGGCGGCGTCGCTTTCCATCGATTTGATTGAAGGCAAGTACAGTGTATTTGCCATTGCGGGCGCTGATGCCGGAAATTACAGCCTGCCTTCCGAAGCCGAAGCGCGCCCGGAGTCGGTTGTTAGCCTGACTGGAGAGTCACACGGCGACCTGATGTCGGCAAGCAGTACGGTCAGCCTGGTCGAAGGAGGCGAGAATACGCTGACGCTGACAATGCAGCGCAAGGTGATGAAAATAGAGGGTATTGTAATAAATAATGTGCCTTCCACGGCCACGAGCGTCTCCGTAACAATCGCCCCGCTGTATTCCTCGTTGTGCATCAACGGCACTTATTCGGACAATGGGGCCAGCGAAGTGTTGCCATTGGCCAAAGACGGCAGTACGAAGACGTGGAAGACATCTGCCGGCAGGTATGTCTTGCCACCGTCGACCGAGAACGCCACCATTTCCGTAAACATCACAGGGAAAGACGGAAAGGTCAAGAGCTATTCTTATACAAGCAGCCAAGAGCTTGTCGCAAATTACAAAATCAACATTGTCGGCACATATACCGAACGTTTGGGAGTGTCGTTTGCTGGTACGATTGTGGGCGCCACGTGGAGCGGGGAGCGCGAGATAAAGTTCGACTTTGACGAACGCGGCAGCACAGGCACTGTCGTTCCGGAAGACTCCGTTGACGATTCTGATGAGAAAGAACCCGATGTCCCGATTGTCCCGACGGGGGCGCCGGAGAAAGGAACGATATATAAAGACAAGTATTATGTGTTAGACTCAAAGACGTCGGGCGGCACAACCACGGTTACATTGGTTTCAACAGATGAAGTGGATGGGCTTAACGTTAAGCAAATAGCGCAGGAAGCAGCTGAAGAATTGGTTAATGCGGCCATTGCAAAGATGACCGAAGGTTCTGACATATCAGGCTGGCGGATACCGACAAAAGATGAAATGGATGTCATCTTTGCTGAATTTGGCACGATAAACAAGGTGCTGTTAAAGGGGAAGTTTGAGTTGTTTGGCACTGGGGAAAACTATTTTGTCAAAGACAATGGCAAGCTTGTGTGTTACGTATTTTCCAGTTCTGGATACACTTCGCCCACCATTGATGGCTCAACTCTGCTTCGGGCCGTAACCACGGTGACATTTAAATGATGTAACGAGGCTTGTGGCTTACTGTCACATGATGTGGCCTTATTTACAATATTGTGCCAACCTGCATGCAAATTCATCGGCATGCAATGTCGGTACGGTTCAAATTTCCCGTGTAGCGCTGCAATAATGTAGTGCTGCACGGGACTTTTTGTGTTTTGTTTCTTGCCTGACGCGGTTGTTTTTTCGGCGATGCCTGCCGGCAGTCCATTGCGTACTTCAGGCCACTAACATAACGTGAGTTCGATGAATTATAACTATTTGTATATTTGGTGATCATAGCGAAAATTGTTTGTAACTTTATAGTGTTCAA
>ULRH01008965.1_pt1 | contig 22742 bp, 18 predicted proteins | sample 1955271 | NCBI WGS metagenome assembly ULRH01 (sample SAMEA4835677, study PRJEB28245) | human gut metagenome | biome: gut microbiome; material: fecal sample | place: Denmark | collected 2008 | reverse complement strand
CGTAAAAATATTTACAAATAATAATTTTATAACTAACTATTGCATTTATATAAAAACGAAGATTTGTTTAAGGTTTTAGAAATGGTTAAGAAACATCTCCGCAGAAACGGAGTTTTTCTATTGGATTGCTTCAACCCTAATATTCGATATATTGTTCACGGAGAAAAAAAGAAAGAAACAACGGCTGAATATACCACTGATGACGGACGGAAAGTCGTGATAAAGCAAACAATGTGTTATGAAAACGCAACTCAAATCAATCGTATAAGGTGGCATTATTATATAGATGGTGTATTTCATTCAATCCAAAACTTAGATATGCGGATGCTCTTCCCGCAAGAATTGGACTTCTATTTAAAGTGTTCTGGATTTAATATCATCCATAAATTCGGAAGTTTTAAAGAAGATGATTTCTGCAATGATTCAGAAAAGCAGATATATGTTTTATCTTTGAATAATTAGTCTTGTAAAACATTACTCTTAATTTCCGTACAGTCAGCCTTATATTCTTGGGTGTAATAAAGGGTGTAAATCTCGTAACTACTTGATTTACACCCTCCATTGCGGAGAGACAGGGATTCGAACCCCGGGTACCTCGCGGTACAACGGTTTTCAAGACCGCCGCAATCGACCACTCTGCCACCTCTCCAATATTTCAATCTATCCGTGCTTTTGGTTTCAAAAGCGGTGCAAAGGTACGGATTATTTTCAAATGAGCAAATATTTTGCCTCTTTTTTTGATTGTTTTTTTCATTGTCGTAACTTTGCACACAGAAACGATATAGAAAAACAGAGAGAAAACAACGTATGATATATCCACAAAATTTTGAACAGAAAATCGGGTTCGACCAAATCCGAACCCTCTTAAAAACCAAATGCCTCAGCACATTGGGTGAAGAGAAAGTAGACGACATGGCCTTCTCCGCTGATTATGAGGAAATCAACCGCCACTTGGAAGAAGTGACGGAATTCATCCGCATCCAAGAAGAAGGCGAGGACTTCCCTTGCCAATACTTTTTCGACGTACGCCCATCGCTGAAACGCATCCGAGTGGAAGGATTGTATTTAGACGAACAGGAATTATTCGACCTGCGCCGTTCTTTGGAAACCATCCGCGACATCGTACGTTTTCTGCAAAAAGAAGATGAAGAAGACGAAGAAGCCTCTTCGCCCTATCCTGCCCTACACGCACTGGCTGCCGACATTCTGGTATTTCCGCAACTAATCGCGCGCATTGACAATATCCTCGACAAATTCGGTAAAATAAAAGACAACGCATCTACTGAACTACTGCGCATCCGACATGAACTTACCGCTACTACCGGAAGCATTTCAAGAAGCCTGAACAGTATTCTTCGCTCGGCACAAGCCGAAGGCTTTGTTGACAAAGACGTCACGCCTACCGTGCGCGACGGCCGATTAGTCATCCCCGTAGCACCAGGCATGAAACGCAAGATACGGGGCATCGTACACGATGAATCCGCTACTGGAAAAACAGTATTCATCGAGCCTGCCGAAGTAGTAGAGGCAAACAACCGCATCCGTGAATTGGAAGGCGAAGAACGACGCGAGATCATCCGTATCCTGACCGAATTTTCAGCAACAGTACGCCCACAAGTACCCGCTATCCTTCAATCTTACGAGTTCCTTGCCCTCATTGATTTCATCCGTGCCAAAGCACTCTTCAGTATCGATATCAAAGCCGTAAAGCCTGGTTTCGAAGAGCGACAGGTCATCGACTGGATAGAAGCCATACATCCGTTACTCCAGAAATCACTTGCCAAGCATAACAAAAAGGTAGTGCCGCTTGACATCGAGCTGAACCGACGTCAGCGCATCCTGCTTATCTCAGGACCCAACGCCGGAGGAAAATCAGTCTGCCTGAAAACCGTAGGATTGCTGCAATATATGCTTCAGTGCGGCATGCCGGTTCCGCTGAATGAACGAAGCCATGCGGGTGTCTTCGAAAACATCTTCATCGATATCGGCGATGAGCAAAGCATCGAAGATGACTTGAGTACATATTCTTCCCATCTTACGAATATGAAAAATATGATGAAGAACTGCAACGAGCGAAGCCTTATCCTGATAGACGAGTTTGGAGGCGGAACCGAACCGCAAATCGGAGGAGCTATCGCCGAAGCGGTATTGAAACGCTTCAACTTAAAGCGTACATTCGGAGTCATCACGACCCACTACCAAAACCTGAAACACTTCGCCGAAGAACATGAAGGTGTAATCAACGGAGCCATGCTCTACGACCGCCATGAAATGCGTGCCTTGTTCCAATTGCAAATAGGCAATCCCGGAAGCTCATTCGCCGTAGAAATTGCCCGCAAGATTGGGCTGCCCGAAGACGTGATAGCCGATGCTTCGGAAATTGTGGGCAGCGAATACATCCAAAGCGATAAGTATTTGCAAGATATTGTGCGCGACAAACGGTATTGGGAAACCAAACGCCAAAACATACGTAAACGGGAAAAGCAGATGGAAGATACCATAGCCCGCTATGAACGTGAAATCACCGAACTGGAACAAAGCCGGAAAGAAATATTAAAGAAAGCGAAAGAAGAAGCGGAACAATTGTTGAAAGATTCGAACGCTAAAATAGAAAACACCATCCGCACCATCAAAGAAGCTCAGGCAGAAAAAGAACGCACGCGTAACGCCCGTCAGGAACTTGCCGACTTCAAGCAGGAAGTAGAAACCATCGACACCGCCGCCATAGAAGAACAGATAGCCCGCAAGATGGAACAATTGCGTGAAAAACAAAAACGGAAAGAAGAACGGAAAAAGAAAAAAGCAGCAGAAGCCGCCCAGCCTGTCCAGCCCAAAGTCAAACCGATTCAGACGGGCGACTATGTACGAATCAAAGGACAAACCAGCGTAGGAAAAGTGTTGGAGTTGAGCGAACGGAATGCCGTAGTCATGTTCGGCCTGATGAAAACCAACGTGAAACCTGAACGATTAGAACGTACAGATCCACCGAAGACTTCCAACGTAATGGCTAAATCCACCTTCGTGAGCAGCGAAACGCAAGACCAAATGTATCAGAAGAAACTAAACTTCCGGCAAGACATCGACGTGCGAGGCATGAGAGGCGACGAAGCCGTACAAGCAGTAACGTACTTTATCGATGATGCCATTCAGGTAGGTGTGAGCCGTGTACGCATCTTGCACGGAACAGGCACAGGCATCCTGCGTACCTTAATACGCCAATATCTTGCCACCGTGCCCGGCGTAGCGCATTTCCAAGACGAACATGTGCAATTCGGCGGGGCGGGAATTACAGTGGTAGACTTAAAATAAATTGAAGAATTTATATATATGAAATCAATCAGAGAATTATACAGAATCGGCACAGGACCGTCGAGCAGCCATACTATGGGACCACGGAAAGCTGCCGAACAATTTCTCGCACGGCATCCCGAAGCCAGCTCGTTCGAAGTAACGCTTTACGGAAGCCTTGCAGCTACCGGAAAAGGACACATGACCGATGTAGCCATCCTTGACGTGCTACAGCCGCACGCACCGGTTGAAATCTTATGGAAACCTCACGTGTTCTTCCCCTTCCACCCTAATGGGATGACCTTCAAATCGTTTGATGCCGAACGACGTAAAACCGACGAATGGACCGTGTTCAGCGTAGGAGGAGGAGCACTTGCCGAAGAAGGGCATCCACAAGGCACTACCCCGGATATTTACAAGATGAATACTATGAGCCAAATCTTGTATTGGTGCGAGCATACGGGACGAAGCTACTGGGAATATGTGGAACAATGTGAAGGCAAAGAGATATGGGATTACCTCGCTGAAGTGTGGGAAACAATGAAGGCCGCTATCCTGCGCGGTCTGGATGCCGAAGGCGTACTACCGGGTCCGCTGAACCTGCGCCGGAAAGCATCGGCATATTACATCAAAGCAAAAGGATACAAGGATTCGCTTCGTTCGCGCGGACTAGTGTTCGCCTACGCCCTTGCCGTGAGCGAAGAAAATGCCTCGGGAGGGAAAATCGTCACCGCCCCTACGTGCGGAGCCTGTGGCGTGGTACCTGCTGTACTCTATCATTTGCAGAAGACTCGTGAATTCAGCGACGCTCGCATCCTGCGTGCCCTCGCCACCGCAGGACTGGTGGGAAACATCGTCAAGCACAACGCATCGATATCGGGAGCCGAAGCCGGATGCCAGGCAGAAGTGGGTGTAGCCTGCTCAATGGCGGCTGCGGCGGCAAGCCAGCTCTTCGGAGGAAGTCCTGCACAGATAGAATACGCCGCCGAAATGGGACTGGAACACCACTTGGGCATGACATGCGACCCCGTATGCGGACTGGTACAAATCCCCTGCATTGAGCGCAACGCATACGCCGCCGCCCGTGCCTTGGATGCCAACACCTACTCGGCGTTCACCGATGGACACCATCGTGTGTCGTTCGACCGTGTAGTAGAAGTGATGAAGGAAACCGGACACGACCTTCCTTCACTCTATAAAGAAACAAGCGAAGGCGGACTTGCCAAAGACTATCATCCCATGGACTAATGGGTATTCATTATCTTGGTCTAACACTTTATTACTATCCGAAACGTTGAGAACAGCCTGTTCCCAACGTTTCTTTTTTTATATAAATACCTAAATATACTGATTTTTTTACGCATTATCCACGCAGAAAGTCTCCTGCACCCCTCCCTTCTTTTCATTAATTTTAGGTATTGACCACCCGTTGAAATCACTCTACCTTTGCATCGTCAAACAAAAATAAACAAACAAAAGCTATGAAATTGAAAAATTTACTTGCGATGACAATCATCGTCTTACTTATTGCATCGTGCAGCGATGACGACAATAACGGAAACATTAATCCAACAGCAAACGTAGCGGGAACATACACAGGTTATTCGGAAGCCGCCTTCCAATATACCGATACCCCTCTTATCTCGACTAACGAATCACTTACCATAAAGACCGATGCCGACAATACAACCTCTACTATCAGTTATACATCGGGTAGCTTCGGTGAATTTACCGTTAGCGGAACGGAAGTGACATATGCAAACGGTACATATACCTTTAGTGGAGAAGGAAGCACTATGATGGGAATGAGCGGAAACGTAAGCGAATACGAATGTACACTGAAAGGCACACTAAACGAATCCAAGACCGAAGGTTCATTTACATTTAACGTTCCTGCCGTAATGGGCGGCATGAACATTACCTTTACCTTAGGCGCAGTACCTGTATCCAAATTACTGGCAGGTTCGTATGAAGGCTGGACCGAGGCTTCATGCGCTTACTTTGAAGGAATGCAAGCAACTGACCAAACACTTTCACTAACCGCCAATGCTGATGATACTTTTACACTTTCTTATACCTCGGACAGTTGGGGCAAGTTTTTATTCGAGAATCTCAACGTGACTTCATCAAACGACATATATACTTTAAGTGGTGAAGGCGTAACAATAATGGGCATGAACGGAAACGAAAGCGAATATTCTTGCACAGCTACCGGAAGCATTGACACCAATAAAGAAAATGTCACTTTTACGTTCACCATTCCCGGCGTAATGGGCGGACTGACCATAACATTCACACAAGGCGAAACATCTGCCACCAACTAATCACACGAACATACCACGATGAAACTATTACGTTTTTATCAAATACTTGGACTGGGAGTTATGTTGATGTCGCTCCCTGCGTGTGACGGGATTCTTGATGGCATCTACGATACTCCCCGCACTACAAACGGTTACGGGTTCAATCCCAACGGCAACGGTATAACAGGCACTCTCTTCATCGATGCTACCGACTATGCCCAATGGACCTACATCAATCTGCATACCGAAGAGATAGACTCTACCCGCATCACCGATGAAAGTGGAGCGGAAATACCTATGGGTGAAAATGCCTCGCTTCCCAATGAATGGGATTTCGCACTCCACCGTTACGACGTAAAGACCAACGATGGTGCCGTATTGGAAACTGAAGCAACCAGCATGGATGCTGTATTGCTGATGAGCAATATCCCGACCGGTAATTATGTAGAAGATACCGAGACTGAAATCACCATTGATATGTCGGGTATGATGGACGGAAACATCCGCTATGCCACTTCTGATTATAATACCGAACTGGCCAAATGGCTGAACGTAGACACCAGCACAATGCCACCCATCTATACCTTATCTAATAAGGTGTACATCGTACAGCTGAAAGATGGTACTCACGCAGCTTTACGGCTCAACGCTTTCCGTAATGCACAAAATACATCAGGATACCTCACTATCGAATATGCATACCCGTTAGAGAAGGCAATAAAACAATAAAAAACTATGCAACAACCAATACTGAAACACTTCATCGTTGTAGCAGGATGCCTCTTGCTTTCCGCAACGGCTGCCGCACAACACTATGTGTCGGGAAAAGTAGTCGACTCGGACAATGAACCGCTGGCAGGAGCAGCCGTCGTGGTCAAAGAAAATAAAACCATCGGAATGACCACTGATGCCCAAGGCAATTACCTGTTGCGCATCCCCGACAACCAAAAATACACCCTACAGGCTTCCTTCATCGGATACGTAACCCAAAGCCACCCACTCCAAGCAGGACAAGACCGCATGGATTTCGCAATGGAAGAAGATGCCATCGGCATGGAAACCATAGTGGTGACAGGCACACGCACTCCCAAATTACTAAAAGACGCGCCCATCGTGACACGTGTCATCACCGCCGATGACATACGCAAGGTAGATGCCACCAACATCGGTGACCTCTTGCAAGCCGAATTGCCCGGCATCGAATTCTCCTACTCCATGGATCAACAAACCTCACTCGATATGCAAGGATTCGGTGGAAATGCTATCCTGTTTTTGGTGGACGGAGAACGTTTGGCTGGTGAAACTTTGGATAACATCGATTACAGTCGCCTGAATCTGGACAATGTAGAACGCATCGAAATCGTGAAAGGAGCAGCATCATCGCTCTACGGCTCGAATGCCGTGGGAGGAGTCATCAACATCATCAGCAAGGAAGCCAAAGAACCGTGGACGCTCAACCTGAACGGACGATACGGCTCGCACAACGACCAACGTTACGGAGGAACTGTCACTTTCCGTGCAGGAGACTTCCAAAACAGCCTCAACGTACAGCATACCTCTACCGACCCTATTGACGTGGGTTCTATTGGTAAAGACGGAGAAGAAAACGACTTCAGCCGCGTGTACGGCAACCGCACGTGGAACTTCAAGGAACGCCTTGTCTACACCCCTACCGACCAGCTGAAACTGACCGGACGGTTAGGTTACTTTTTCCGGGAACGAGATAAAAGCACTTCAAACAAAGACCGCTACCGGGATTTCTCTGGAGGATTACGTGGCAACTATACCTTCAACCAACGGAACGACCTCGAACTGTCGTACAGCTTTGACCAATACGACAAAAGTGATTTCGACCCCATGCAAGACTACGACCTGCGCGACTACACCAACGTACAGCACACCCTGCGCGCCCTTTACAACCATTCACTGAACGACAAGAACACCCTTACCGTAGGGGGCGACTTTATGCGTGACTACCTGATGAGTTACCAATTCACCGACAACGGCAGCCACGAACAATACACTGCCGATGCCTTCGCACAATTCGATCTGAACCCGGTGAAGAACCTCAACATCATGTCCGCCGTCCGCTTCGACTATTATTCGGAAGCAGACGTAAAGAACACTTCCTCCAAACTTGGCATCATGTATAAATGGCGGAACTGCTCGCTGCGTGCCTCGTATGCAGGAGGATTCCGTGCTCCGACACTGAAGGAAATGTACATGGACTTCAACATGGCGAATGTATTCATGATATACGGCAACGAAAACCTAAAACCCGAAAGCAGCCAAAATTTCTCGCTTTCAGCCGAGTACTTGAAAAGTCGTTACAACATCACGCTGACGGGGTACTTCAATCTGGTAGATAATCGCATCACGACCGTATGGGACCAGACTTTAAACGGAATGGTATACTCGAACATCGCGCAGATGAACATTGCGGGACTGAACGCCGATGCTGCTGCCAAATACCCTTGTGGCCTGGGCGTGCGTTTCTCGTATGCCTACACCCACGTGCATATTCCCAATGGAGAACCCTATTTCTCCTCCACCCGTCCTCACTCCGCCACTGCAAAGATAGACTATGGAAAGGACTGGAAGAATTATGGTTTCGACGTGACGCTGACCGGGCGTGTACTCTCACAGGTGACCACCGATGAATACATCGATTACGAAAATCCCGATGCTGGAGTCACCTCGACCACCTATCCCGCCTACACCATCTGGAAACTGAACGTCTCACAACGGGTGTACAAGGGCATCCGCGTGAATGCAGTAGTGGACAACCTGTTCAACTACCGCCCCGACCACTATTACAACAATACGCCAGCCACGACAGGAACCACTTTCTCGGTAGGCCTTTCGCTTGACGTAGACCAACTGTTCTGACGGCAGAAACCTCAAAACCATGCCCAAAACAATGAAACAAGTAAACAATAAAAACAAATGAGTATGAAAAAGAAACGAATTATCCTCTACGGAAGCTTCATCGTGGGAATCCTGCTGCTTCTGGCTGTATGGAACAGTTGGTTCAGCGTCACGAAGATAGGCTTCATCAACTATCAAGTCATCAACTTAGGTGAAATCTCGAAAGCCAACACCAATCCGTTCATCCGGCTGGCTGAAATCAGCACCGATGAACTGGACGGACTGGAAAACTACGACATGGTCTTCATCAATGCCATGGGCATCCGTATCACCGAAGAACAACGTGCCTTGATTCAGGAAGCGGCTGACGGAGGATTGCCCGTACTATCTACTTCCGTCACCAATCCTGCAAACAACATTTGCTCACTCGACTCTGTCACAGCCGCCCCCTTGCGGCAATATCTCGCCAGTGGCGGACGGCGCAACTACCGCAGCATGCTGGAATACGTGCGCAAGACAGTGGACGGCAAAGTAATTTCGGTAAATGAACCCGAACCCGTGCAAGAGGCTGCCAATGAAATGCTATACCACATTGACCCCCGCCGTCCTGAAGAAGAAGCGTTGGGTTTCAACACCATAGCAGAATACGACCGCTTCTTGAAAGACAATGGACTATGGAAGGAAAATGCACCGCGCATTGTCCTCACTGGGCAAATGGGCGAACCGACCGACTTAATCCGCCGACTGGAAGAGACAGGCAACGTAGTCTACCCCGTACGAAGAATGAAGAGCTTCATCACCCGTCATCAGATAGACTCCGTGCGTCCCTCGGCTGTTATCAACATGGCACACGGACGAATAGGGGATTTCATAGTTGATTACCTGACGAAACAAAACATCCCTCTTTTTGCCCCACTGAACGTAAACGCGTTGGTAAAAGACTGGGAAAACGACCCGATGGGCATGAACGGCGGTTTCCTCTCGCAAAGCGTAGTTACACCTGAAATAGACGGTGCTATCCGTCCTTTTGCTCTCTTCGGCCATTATGCCGATGAAGAAGGATTACAGCATGCCTTCGCTATTCCCGAACGACTGGAAACCTTTGTGCAAACCGTAAACAACTATATCAACCTACAACGTAAGCCGAACTCCGAGAAGCGGGTAGCCATCGTTTACTACAAAGGACCGGGACAGAATGCTCTCACCGCATCGGGCATGGAAGTAGTGCCTTCGCTCTACAACCTGTTGGTGCGCATGAAGCAAGAAGGATACCGCATAGAGGGTCTGCCCGCCAATAGCGAAGCGTTGGGCAAGCTGATTCAACAGCAGGGAACCGTATTCAGCACTTATGCCGAAGGAGCTTTCGACCGATTCATGCGTGAAGGACATCCCGAACTGATTACGAAGGACGAATACGAAAACTGGATAAAGCAAAGCATCCGTCCCGAACAATACGCCGAAGTGACAGCTGCCAATGGCGAGTTTCCCGGCAGCTATATGGCTACTTCAGACGGACGTTTGGGCATTGCCCGCCTGCAGTTCGGCAACGTAGTACTGCTTCCACAACCCGCAGCTGGTTCAGGCAGCAACTCGTTCCAAATCGTACATGGAACCGATGCCGCACCACCTCACAGCTATATCGCCCCCTACCTGTGGGTGCAATATGGCTTTAAGGCAAATGCGCTAATCCACTTCGGAACACATGGCAGCTTGGAATTCACCCCACGCAAGCAGGTGGCACTAAGCAGCAAAGACTGGTCCGACCGTCTCGTAGGCGCCCTACCCCACTTCTACATCTATACCATCGGCAACGTAGGTGAAGGAGTCATCGCCAAACGTCGCTCATATGCAGGCTTACAGTCATATCTGACACCTCCATTTATGGAAAGCAATGTACGTGGCATTTATCGCGAACTAAGTGAAGCCCTCAAGAACTATGATAATCTGTTGGAAGAAACAAATCCCCAACCAGCTGCCCTCGACAAAGCTTCACTGGCGGTAAAAGCTCTGACCGTCAAGTTGGGTATCCACCGTGATTTGGAATTGGACAGTCTGCCCAATAAACCATACACCGAAGATGAAGTGGCACGTATCGAGAATTTCGCCGAAGAACTGGCGAACGAAAAGATTACGGGGCAACTCTACACCATGGGCGTGCCCTACGAAAAGGAACGCATTGAATCGAGCGTATATGCAATGAGCGTCGAACCCATTGCCTACAGTCTATTGGCACTCGACAAACTGAATGGGAAAGCCGATCCACAGACCGAAAAACGCCGTAACCTGTTTACACAACGGTATCTCACACCTGCCCGCAACTTGGTAACCCAGTTGCTCGCTCATCCATCAATGGCAACCGACGAACTGATATGTCGCACTGCTGGCATCACACAAAATGAACTGACAGAAGCTCGCGAAGTAGAAGCCTCGCGCAGCAATCCCGATGGATTGATGTCGATGATGATGGCTGCCGCCGAAGAGATGCAAGACCATCCGATAACGAAAAATACCGCCAACAACAACCCATCACATCCCTCAGGCAATATCAGTGAAACAATGCGGAAAAAGATGCGCGAAGCAGCCAAGGGGATAAGCCCCGACAAAGCACTCAGTATGGCAAAGAAAATGGGTGCCGACTCTGACTCCCTCCACAAAATGGAAGAAGCAATGAAACATCATGCTACTTCAGCCCAAACTTCTGAAGGGAGCATGGCGGCAATGATGAAGCAGATGGTACACAGAAAAGAATATACCAAAGAACAAACCAACCGCGCCATTGCTATTACCGAAGTGGAACGCACCATCAAGAATGTAAACAACTACCGCACCGCCTTATTGGAAAGCCCCGAAAAAGAATTGGCAAGCCTGCTGAACGCTTTAAGAGGAGGTTATACACAACCATCGCCCGGAGGAGACCCGATAGCCAATCCGAACACACTGCCTACGGGCCGTAACCTGTATGCCATCAATGCGGAAGCTACTCCATCGGAAGCTGCTTGGGAAAAAGGCATCCGTCTGGCGAACAATACCATCGAAATGTACAAGCGGCGGCATCATGACTCCATTCCGCGCAAGGTAAGCTATACACTATGGAGTAGCGAATTCATCGAAACCGAAGGAGCCACTATCGCACAAATCCTATATATGTTAGGAGTGGAACCTATCCGCGATGTATTCGGACGTGTAAACGATATCCGTCTGATTCCTTCAAAAGAATTAGGACGTCCGCGTATCGATGTAGTTGTGCAAACCAGTGGACAGTTGCGCGACTTAGCGGCATCCCGCCTATTCTTGATTAACCGTGCCGTAGAAATGGCAGCGGCAGCCAAAGACGATATATACGAAAATCAGGTAGCGGCAGGAATTGTCGAAACCGAACGTACACTGATAGAAAAAGGGCTTACCCCGAAAGATGCGCGTGAAATGTCGACCTTCCGTGTATTCGGCGGAGTGAACGGCGGATATGGAACAGGCATTCAGGGAATGGTGGAATCGGGCGACCGTTGGGACAATGAGCAACAGATAGCCGATACCTATATTCATAACATGGGAGCCTACTACGGAAGCGAAAAAAATTGGGAAGCTTTCCGCCAGTATGCGTTCGAAGCGGCTTTGACCCGTACCGATGCGGTCATCCAGCCTCGTCAAAGCAATACGTGGGGAGCATTAAGCCTCGACCATGTGTACGAATTCATGGGTGGCATGAACTTAGCTGTGCGAAACGTGACAGGTAAAGACCCCGATGCCTACCTGAGCGACTACCGCAACCGGAACAACGTGCGGATGCAGGAAGTGAAAGAAGCTATCGGGGTAGAAAGCCGAACCACCATTCTGAATCCTGCCTATATCAAGGAAAAGATGAAAGGCGATGCAGGCGCGGCAAGCTCTATTGCCGAAATCGTGCAAAACACGTACGGCTGGAACGTAATGAAACCGAAAGCCATCGACCAACAACTCTGGAACAATATCTACGACGTATATGTAAAAGATACATACCACCTCGGCACGCAGGAGTACTTCGAAAACAAGAACCCTGCCGCATTGGAGAATATGACCGCCGTAATGCTGGAAACCGCACGCAAGGGATATTGGAAAGCGACTCCCGAACAACTGAAAGCAGTAGCGGGACTTCACACCGATTTGGTTGCCAAATACGGAACTTCCGGAGGTAGTTTTGCCGATAACAATGCCAAGCTACAAAACTTCATCGCCGAAAACGTCAGTGCACCGCAAGCAGCCAATTACAAACAGCGAATCAACGAAATGAAGGAAGCGGCACTTGCAGACGGAAACGCACAAAAAGGTATGACTCTCAAGAAAAATACCGTAGGAACGGTCGGGCAACCCGAAGAAAAAACCAACAAACTGAGCGGAACCTTGACAGTAAGCGTTGTATTGGCAGCTTTCATCATTCTGCTGATGATACTGAAAAGGAAACGTTCACAAAACCGAAAATAAGATGGAGCAAATCATTCTTATCTTAATGTTATTCATTGCCATAAACTGCGCTTTCAAACTCAGTTTATGGCGGTGGTGGCAAGCGGGCGTTTACAGTCTGATCATGGCTGTTTTCACCATCCTTGCCTATCCGTATGCCATCCTCCAGTCGAAGACACAAATAGTCGACTACCTGCAAAACACCGAAGCCTTGCAGAATATGGCGGTCATCATCACTTTGGAATCGGCACTCTGCTTCGGCTTCTGCGTCACTTACCTGCGTGGACTTTACGGCAAGAAAAATCCTTGGTGGGCAAAACTGCTGTGGTGGTATCCCAGCCTGTTGCTATTCCCTGTAGTATTCTATTGCCTCACCGAAGCCATCTTTACCTTTGTAGGAATAGCGTTCACTACTACCACCTATATGGTGGCAACAATCGTGCTTGTTGCCATTCCCGCATTGGCAAAAGCAGTAAAGTACCTCGTTCCTGAAAAAGACCTGCGGCTGGAAATCCATTTTCTGGTCAGCCTCTTCGTCTGTGTCTTAGGACTGCTCACCACCGTAAACGGCAAGACAGTCTATGCCGCCGTAGATGAACCCGTCAACTGGAACGCCGTGACACTGGCACTCTCGCTCTTTGTCATCCTATTCATCGTAGGTTATGTGTGGAGCCAAATTAAATACCCACTTATCCAACAATGGAAAATGAAGAAATTAAAGAAATCAGAAAAAGTAAAGAAGGTAAGCCAATAGACTGAGAAGCTGTTTTGAATTTATCGTGCGATGATTTGGGATGAGTTTTTGAGGCATTTTCGCTTCTGTGATGAGGAAGATAGCGGGCTATCTGACGAAGAACAGGAGCGGAAAGGACCAAAAAATCGCCCAAAGCACACACGAAAACGGATACATCAAGCCAAGAAAAACTTTTTGGAGAAATTCAAAACAGCTTCTGAGTTCATCAATTCAACGTCTGACCTTAACTCCTTGAAAATATTAATTATTAAACTAAAAAGAACAATGGAATTTATTTCAAAAATGCTTTTCTGGGTTGCCAACAGTTTGCTGATACCCGATGTTATCTTGTTACTTTTCCTCTTTGTACGTGCGCTTATCCTTATCGGAGGCACCTACAATATGTACATCACCAAGCGTAAGAACGACAAAGCGTTCGACCAGTTGATAAAAGAAGGACATACCGACGAACTGCGCCAAGCCTTGCCCGACAAGGACAACTCTCTTTACGTCAGCTACCTGCGCGACATGCTAAACCGCCCCGTAAACGAAGACTATGCCGACTTTACGCTCTCAAAATTCGAAGTAGAAGCTGAAAAAGACGTGGCCCTTTCTAAAATGCTTTCCAAGTTAGGACCGGTACTCGGACTTATCGGTACGCTGATTGCAATGAGTCCAGCATTGGTAGGGCTTTCCACAGGAGACATCGCGGGCATGGCATACAATATGCAAGTAGTATTCGCCACCACCGTCGTAGGTTTGGTGGTCAGTGCCGTGGGATTGGTTTCAATGCAGTTCAAGCAACGTTGGTACGCTAAATGTGTGAACAACCTCGACTATGTATCACGCGTCTTGATTGAAAAAGGAGGACAGGCATGAGAAGACGTAACCGCCGTGTCAGTTTCTTCAAAAAAGAAGAAGACACCGATCCGTTGAGCGTAGTGGTCAATCTCTTTGATGTGGCAATGGTCTTCGCCGTATCGCTGATGGTGGCAATGGTGATGCACATGAATATGACCGAAGTATTCACCGACAAAGATTTTACCATCGTGAAGAATCCAGGCAAGGAGAACATGGAAATCATCACTAAAGAGGGCAAGCAAATCAATCGTTACACGCCAAGCCAAGACCAGTCGGCAAGTGGCAAGCGAGGCAAGAAAGTAGGCATCGCCTATGAACTGGAGAACGGTGAAATCATCTATGTGCCTGAAGACGAATGATACGCCTCCGTGCCTTATTAAAAAAAGATTGACTTTTAAACAGAGTCAATCTTTTTTTAATAAGACAGATACTTTCTTTTTATGAATATCCGCAAGGAATAATTTACACCGAAATTTAAGAAACTGTTTTGAATTTCTACAAAAAGTTTTTCTTGGCTTGATGTATTCGTTTTCGTGTGTGCTTTGGGCGATTTTTTGGCCATTTCCGCTTCTGTTTTTCGTCAGATAGCCCGCTATCTTCCTCATCACAGAAGCGGAAATGCCTCAAAAACTCATCCCAAATCATCACACGATAAATTCAAAACAGTTTCTAAATTCCGATTCATCATTCACGGATTTTCCCTACCTTTGTGCCGCAAACAGAACATACAGACCCAATGAAAACATATCAAACTTATCTTTTTGACTTCGACTATACACTTGCCGATTCCTCGAAAGGCATCGTGATGTGCTATCGCAACGTACTTGAACGCCACGGACATACGGGTATCAGTGACGAACAAATCAAACGAACCATCGGGAAAACCTTAGTAGACTCATTTGCTATCTTAAGTGGGATAACCGATACGGATACTTTGGAAATTTATCGGAAAGAGTATGTAAAGGAAGCTGATAAATACATGACAGCAAACACACGCCTCTTCCCCGAAACAGCCGAAGTACTGACTCGGCTGAAAGCACAAGGAGCGAAAATCGGCATTATTTCCACCAAATACCGTTACCGCATCATGGAACTGCTGGGACACGCGCTTCCCCAAGGTACTATCGACCTTATCGTAGGAGGAGAAGACGTACAGACACCCAAACCTTCGCCCGAAGGCGTGTTCATCGCACTTGAGAAACTACATACGGAAAAAGCTTCTACTTTGTATATCGGCGACAGCATTGTAGATGCCGAAACCGCCCAGGCGGCAGGAACGGACTTTGCCGGCGTACTTCACGGAACCACTACCCGTGAAGAGCTTGCCGCTTATCCGCATACAGACATCATGAACGACCTTACGGCATTACTATCGTGCTAAGAAGCTGTTTTGAATTTATCGTGCGATGATTTGGGATGAGTTTTTGAGGCATTTTCGCTTCTGTGATGAGGAAGATAGCGGGCTATCTGACGAAGAACAGGAGCGAAAAGGGCCAAAAAATCGCCCAAAGCACACACGAAAACGGATACATCAAGCCAAGAAAAACTTTTTGGAGAAATTCAAAACAGCTTCTTAGCAGTGATACATTTAATTTTTGACATAATAAAAAAGGAGACCCTTTTAAAGCCTCCTTTTCTTTATTTCCTTTTACTTAGATTATGCTTCAGCCTCAGCCTGAGCAGGAATTACAGAAACATAACTTCTGTCCTTACGGCCTTTTTTGAAGCATACAGTTCCGTCTACCAATGCGTAAAGCGTATGGTCACTACCCATACCAACATTTTGACCCGGGTTGTGAACGGTACCTCTCTGACGAACAATGATGTTACCAGCTTTACAAGCTGAACCGCCGAATATCTTTACGCCTAATCGTTTGCTTTCCGATTCACGACCGTTCTTCGAACTACCTACACCTTTTTTATGTGCCATTTTCTTCTACGTTTTAAATGATTAAGCAATAACTTGTTTGATGGTCAATTCAGTAAACTGTTGACGATGACCGTTCAGTTTTCTGTAGCCTTTTCTTCTCTTCTTGTGGAATACCAGTACCTTGTCGCCTTTTACCAGCGGAGATACAACTTCGCATACCACTTTCGCTCCTTCTACGGTAGGAACGCCTACTTTCACTTCACCGTTGTTGTCTACCAACAAAACTTTGTCAAATTCAACAGTTGCACCGCTTTCTGCGTTTTGAATGTGCTGAACGAAGAGCTTGTTTCCTTCTTCAACCTTGAACTGTTGACCGTTAATTTCTACAATTACGTACATTTCTTTTTAAATTATTAAACGGGTTTTCTCCGCAAGGTGAATCCGTCTCACAAATTACTTGTCTACCTCCACGGACTAAATCGGCTGCAAAGATATAGCTTTAAATCCATATAACCAACTTTTTATGCAGCATTTTCACGCAGAGTTTGTTTAAATTTTCCAATTTTCCGATAAGCAGTATGATATCAGGTCTATATTAAGCAAAATTTAAACGACAGGCTCTCAGTCAAACTTGTTTTTACTTTAAAAGCACAAAAAAGGATACGCTTGTGGGCGTATCCCTTTTATGAATGATGGTATGAAAAATTATTTATTGTTTTTTCCTTCCAATTGTTCTTTCAATGCAGCCAAAGCATCGATGTCACCCAAAGTAGTAGAAGCAGCCTGATTCTGAATAACCGGAGTTTCTTCTTTCTTTGCTGCACGCTTAGCTTTTCTTTCTGCCTTTTCTTCAGCCTTCTGAGCATCTTCGAAGATACGGCTGTGAGACAAGATGATACGCTTAGCGTCCTTATTGAACTCGATAACCTTGAACGGCAGTTTTTCATCCAACTGAGCTTGTGAACCGTCTTCTTTTACCAAGTGCTTCGGAGTTGCGAAACCTTCTACACCATAAGGCAAAGAGATAACAGCACCCTTGTCCAACATTTCGATGATGCGTCCTTCGTGTACCGAACCTACTGTAAATACAGTTTCAAATACATCCCAAGGATTGTCTTCCAATTGCTTGTGACCCAAGCTCAAGCGACGGTTTTCCTTGTCGATTTCCAATACAACGACATCAATGTCGGCACCGATTTGAGTAAATTCAGAAGGATGTTTAATCTTCTTCGTCCATGACAAGTCTGAGATATGAATCAAGCCGTCAACACCTTCTTCGATTTCTACGAATACACCGAAGTTAGTGAAGTTACGAACCTTAGCTGTATGCTTGGAACCTACAGGATACTTCTCTTCGATAGTTTCCCATGGATCCGGTTTCAGTTGTTTGATACCCAAAGACATCTTACGTTCTTCACGATCCAGAGTCAAGATAACAGCTTCGATTTCATCACCTACCTTCATGAAGTCTTGAGCCGAACGCAAGTGCTGTGACCAAGACATTTCAGATACGTGAATCAAGCCTTCTACACCCGGAGCGATTTCAACGAATGCTCCGTAGTCTGCCATAACGACAACTTTACCCTTCACGTGGTCACCTACCTTCAAGTTCGGGTCGAGGCTATCCCAAGGATGCGGAGTCAATTGTTTCAATCCCAAAGCAATACGTTTCTTTTCGTCATCGAAGTCGAGGATAACCACATTCAGTTTCTGATCCAACTGAACAACTTCATGCGGATCGCTTACACGGCCCCAAGACAAGTCGGTGATGTGAATCAAACCGTCTACGCCACCCAAGTCGATGAATACTCCGTAAGTAGTGATATTCTTGACAGTACCTTCCAGTACCTGACCTTTTTCAAGCTTGCCGATGATTTCTTTCTTCTGTTGTTCCAGCTCTGCCTCGATAAGAGCCTTGTGAGAAACAACCACATTCTTGAATTCCTGGTTGATTTTAACAACCTTGAATTCCATCGTCTTGCCTACGAACACATCGTAGTCGCGGATAGGTTTCACATCGATTTGAGAACCCGGCAAGAATGCTTCGATGCCGAATACGTCTACTATCATACCGCCCTTCGTACGGCACTTGATGTAACCTTTGATAATTTCTTCATTTTCAAGAGCTGCGTTGACACGATCCCAAGAACGTGTAGCACGAGCTTTCTTGTGCGACAAAATCAGCTGACCTTTCTTGTCTTCCTGATTTTCGATATACACTTCTACAGTGTCGCCTACTTTCAAATCAGGATTATAGCGGAATTCGCTCAACGGAATGATACCATCCGACTTGTAGCCGATATTGACTACAACTTCGCGTTTGTTCATCGCGATGACTGTACCGTCAACAACCTCGTGGTCGCCTACCTTGTTCAAGGTGTTGTCGTAAGCCTTTTCCTGCTCTTCTTTACTTGTAGCCGAAGTAGCATCACCGCTTTCATAAGCTTCCCAATTGAAATCCTCAATGGGCTTTACGTCTTTCAAGTTTTCCATTAAATTAAATAATTGTTTTGTAAATAACTAATTGTGTTAGACTTTATATTGATCTAAATCGGGTGCAAAGGTATAATAAATTCCTGAAAGTGAAAACTTTTAACCACTTTTTATTTAAACAGGAACCAAATCCCTCTTATTTGACAACCCTTTCTGTTTTAGCAGGCTAATCTTCCAATGAATATTCTATCGTAGTAACCACCCTTACCTTCTTTATATAAGGAGTGTTGGCATCACGGTCGCTGATACTGAATTGCCCCTGGCTGGCGTGGCGTATCTTGCCCAATTCACTTTCCGAATCTTTGGCAAACTTTTCTGCCGCCTCACGCGCGTTCCGGGTGGCTTCTTCTATCATGCCAGGCTTAATCTTATTCAAGCTGGTATACTCAAACGATACGTTGTAACGGTAATCTCCGCCTGTTATGGCTATTCCGCGTTTCAACAGTTCGCCCTGCTCGCTGATGAGTTTCCGCACCAAGTCTACTTTTGTAGAAGTGACAGTAATAACCGAAGTTACATTGTAACGATAAGGCGAATCATTATTGCTGTAACGCTCTGCCTTCTGGTCGATTATCTCAGGAGCATTGACACTGATTTCCGCCTCTTCAATGCCTTTTTCTTTCAAAAAGCCCAAAATCGTCTGGTTCGAACGCTTGATATCATCATAAAGCACACTTAAGTCATTTCCTAAACTTTTGTATACCAAAGGCCATGTCACCTTATCCGCCGGAACTTCCATCTCTGCAAGCCCCTTTACATTCACACTACGGTCTTTCTGCGCAAATTCGCTGAATCCGTTTTTAATAAACACGCCCAGCAAGAGCATACCTATAGCCAATATAACGGCTTCGATTCTCCAATTCTTCATAATACTCCGTTTTTTTAGTTTCCTTATTATAAAGGGCAAGATACGAAGAAATCTGCAAAATCTAAGCATCTTACCTGTTAAAATAAACAATCAAGAAGGACGAAATGTTCATCCCTATACATCTAATCCGTACACGTTGCGGTAAATCTCATTGCGTACCTGCGGATAACGCGAGTCGATTTCATCCACTCCCGCAAACATCAGATAAAGCGGCAATCCTTTCCCACCGGCCCTATACGGAGGTTGATAATAATCTTGCTCACATAACTTAAAGCCACAACGCTGGTAAAAACCGATGCGGCGGCGGCTCATTTCATCTTCGGGACGTTCTACCTCTAATATGATAGGAGCATCGGACAAAAGCGCTTTCAGTTCCTCCATAATCCGGCGTCCGTATCCCCGGTTGCGCACGGTGGGCGAAGTGGCAAGATGCTCAGCGTAATAAAACCCGTCCAGCTTCCAGACGGTAATCAAGCCTATCAGCTCTTCGGCACTGTCTTTGTCTTCCCCTTTATCGGTCAGCAGATAGCAATAAAACCGGTCGTTCTCGTCCGTGTTACGGCGTTGTCCTTCATCGTCTCTGCGCTCTTCTACCGGAAAAGAAAGATGCAGCAATTCTTCTACAAACGAATAATGAGGATGCTGTGTGTTAATACGAGTAAATGTAAGCATAAGTTTTTTTGAGTTTGTAAGAGCGTTTATAATCGTTTATCTGGATGTATTCGTTTTCGTGTGTGCTTTGGGCGATTTTTGGGAGCCTTGCCTCAAAAACTCATTCCAAACCATCGCACGATAAATTCAAGACAGTTTCAGAATCTATTCCGTATAAAAACGGATCATTCGTTCAAGGGCGCGTTCGCATACCGGACAGAAGCAGGGAGCCTCGTTTATCTTCATCCGGCATTCGGTGGTAGGGCGGTAGATGCCTTTCAAGGTATATCCGGCACCCTCGTACACCCCTACCTGAGTATATATGCGGGTAGAATCGGTTTCAACCGGTGTAGGAATCGGTGTGCCTTCTGGTATCATGTCTTTCCATTTACTACCGAAATCTTTCAAGGTTGTAATATTGGGTTCCCACGGTTCTACCGCATACGGATAAAGCGGACTTGGAGCTTCTTCGTAAGCATATTCGTCCGCCAATCCTCCGAAACTATGCCCGAACTCATGCACCACCACAGGCTTGAACATCGCATGATGGGCGGTGGTAAGCAAGTAAGCGTTATAAATGCCTCCACCTCCATAAGTATCGGTATTCGCTAAAATAATAATATGCTCGTAAGGAATACCCGCCAACCAGTTATGCATAACTTTCACCGAACGGGTGGTGAGGTAACGATCGGAATAAAAGGTGTCGAAATGTGACCCGACCGCCGTATGTTTCCACTCGCCTTTACGCGGAATGCTTACGCCACTATCCTGTGAAACAGATTCGACCGCCACGACATTAAACTTATTCTTCATTCGTTTAAAAGGTTCGTGGGCAAAAATAGCGTCACAAGCGTCTTGTGCATCTTTATAAAACAAGTCCATCTCGTCTGCCGTATATCCTTCCGCCAGGATGGCAAGGTCGATGCACTCGTCCGCCGAGCTGCTTTCAAGCAAATACCGGTGTGGAGTAACCTGCGCTGTTCCGCGCTGGTGAATCAATATGTCTTTCGGATTGACCTCATGACGTAACGTAGCGCATGGCCGATGATAAGCATCCTTCAACCGGATGGTCACTATAGCCGTCCGCTTAGGATAAGGCACCAGAAACGTATTTTCAAAGCCGCGCGTCACCTGCCGAGCCTCTTTCTCGCCTAACCATTCTTGAAACAAGCTGGAAAACGAAGTGCGATAAATCACCTTGCCACTCTCTTTGTCAGTCATGGTAAGGTCTCCATTCCCTTCAAGCGGAAGCCGGTCGAGCGAATGACGACGCCCAGCCCATCCCGGGAGTGAAACCAGTTCATCCAAACTAATGCACTGACGCTCTGCGTTTCCGACAAACAAATAATCGACCCGCAACGTCTTGTCCACAAAATAATCATCAAAATCCTGAGCGTTTCCCCCTACCCACGCAAAAAGGAGCATAAGTGGTATCATCAATCTTCTTTTCATAAGCCTATACTTTTTAGCAAGCGAATTTAATAAAAAATTATGGAATAGCCACCGAATTCCGGCAGATTATCGCAACAAATTCAGTATTACACACGACGTATCACACACGACGATGAAATAATAGGAGCATTTGCAACAGCATCCATTCCTGAACACATACTGGATTGATAAAAACATACGGTACAAAGACGATTTCATCAAAAGGCTGTCGGCTCTCTGCATAGCTACAAAGTCATGGACTTATCTCTACTATATCCCTGTTTTTAATAGCGTGTTTTTTTGAAGAAAATGAAAGGCAGGCACAAAAATGTTCTTCCGCGGCACTTGAAGAAAAGCCATAATCGCATTATCTTTGCCTCGCGAACCAACTTACGGAATCATGAAAAAAGAATATGCTTCTCTTTGTCAATTCATCTTATTTGTACTTCTGCAAGAAGGCAAAAGCAATCTCCCCTACCGGATTTGCCTCTTCACGCGCGGAAAACGGCATACGGCATTACATTATTTCCATGTTCTTTTCGAGAATTGCGACGCGAACACTTTCCATCACTACTGCTCTTTATACGAAAAAACGACCCATAAACCCATGGTATTGCCCGACGGATATCGCATAGCCTATACCAATGACGGGAACCGGCTGACCGGAAAACTGATAAAACCCGAACAAACACCACTATAAATCGAGGCGATACAACAACATAGGCACATCGTTTATCGGCCTTCATAAAGTCTTTATATTATAGTCGGTCAAATATGAACTATAACTGCATTGCCGACACGATTAGTAATCGTACACATGAACGATTACTAATCGTACAGCGTAACGATTACTAATCGTGTCTACGATGCAGTTATATGGCATCTCTTGTCGACCGTTTTTAGAAGCTGTTTTGAATTTATCGTGCGATGATTTGGGAT
>ULRH01011564.1_pt1 | contig 23379 bp, 28 predicted proteins | sample 1955271 | NCBI WGS metagenome assembly ULRH01 (sample SAMEA4835677, study PRJEB28245) | human gut metagenome | biome: gut microbiome; material: fecal sample | place: Denmark | collected 2008 | reverse complement strand
GGGACGGCCCCTACGAACCACGAGCGACGAACTACGAGCCACGAACCACGAGTCACGAACCACGAACTACGAAACAAGAGGTGATATCATGAAAACCTATACATCTGTCTGCCCTTATGACTGCCCCGATGCCTGCGGGCTTGTCGTTTCTGTCGATGACGGCCGCGTCGTGTCCGTCGCCGGCGATGGGGCCCATCCTTTTACGCGCGGGACGTTGTGCCCGAAGATGGCCCATTATGAACGGACCGTCCATTCGCCGCGCCGCCTGACGATGCCTTTGAAGCGGACCGGGCCCAAGGGAAGCGGCCAGTTTGCACCCATTTCCTGGGACCAGGCCCTGGCGGAGATTGCTGAAAGGTGGAAGGCGATTATTGCCGATTGTGGTGCCGAAGCCATCCTGCCTTATTCCTATGCCGGCACCATGGGCATTGTCCAGCATGATGCTCTGCACGGACTGTTTTACCGTCTGGGCGCTTCGGAACTGGATCGGACCATCTGCGCTCCGGCCAAAGGGCAGGGATTCAAGGATGTCATGGGCAGCACCATGCCGACGGCACCGCAGGAAGCTCAGGACAGCGACTGCATCTTCCTCTGGAGTCTCCACATGGTGGCGACGAATATCCATTTCCGCCACGATGTCGAAGCGGCCCGGCGCAAAGGGGCCGTCGTCTGGTGTATTGATACGTACCGCCATAAGACGGCTGATTTAGCCGACCATTTCGTCGCCGTCCGCCCGGGGACCGATGGAGCCCTGGTCCTGGGTATGATGCATGTCCTCGAACGCGATGGACTGGCCGATGAAGCCTTTCTGGCGGCAAACGTCCTCGGCTGGGACGAACTGAAAGTTCAGGTCCTCCCCAAGTATACGCCGGAAGCCGTGCAGGCTATCACCGGCGTACCGGCTGCGACTGTCGTCGCCTTGGCCCAGGCCTACGGACAGGCACGGGCGCCTTTCATCCGCCTCGGCAGCGGCCAGTCGCGCTATCGCAACGGCGCCATGACGACACGCCTCATCACCTGTCTGCCTGCCGTCGTCGGCGCCTGGGGCAAGAAAGGGGCCGGCCTGTTGACGTCGGCATCGGCGTCGAAAGCCTATAATAAAGAAATCGTCACCCATTCCGATTGGAAACAGCCAGGCAAGCGCATCGTCAACATGTGCTGCCTCGGCCAGGCCTTGACGGAAGATGATAGCATCCGCAGTCTCTTCGTCTATTCGTCGAACCCGGCCTGCACGGCGCCGGACCAGAACCAGGTCCTGAAAGGACTTTGCCGGGACGATTTATTCACCGTCGTCCATGAACGCTTCATGACCGATACGGCCCGCTATGCCGACCTCGTCCTGCCGGCGACGACGTCCCTAGAGCACGACGATGCTTATTATTCTTATGGTAACTATACGATCCAGTGCGGCTATGCGGCCATTCCGCCAGTCGGCCAGAGCCGCTCCAACTGGCGCATCGCCTGTGACCTGGCCCATGCCCTGGGAATCGACGATGAGTTCTATAATCGCTCGGAACGGGACCTCGTCGAAGCCCTGGCTGCATCGACGACGAAATGGCCCCTTCCGGTAGACCGGCAGCGGCTGCTCCAGGGATTGCCGACGCCGCTGCCCCTGCCGGACGATTATCAGACCCGCTTTGGAACGCCATCAGGGAAAATCGAAATCCGCAACGAAGCCCTGGCCCAGCCTTTGCCCGACTATATGCCTTTGGCTGAAGATGACGGCACCCTGGCTTTCGTCAACGGCCCGGATATGCGCATCCTCGATTCGTCCTTCAATGAACGGGACGAGCTGACGGCCGGCCACATCATGGACCTCTTCGTCCATCCCGATGATGCAGCCCGCTATGGACTGACAGAAGGGCAGACCGTGACCTTGGCCAATGAACGGGGGCAGGCCGATTTCACCGTCGTCATTTCCGACCGGACCGTACCAGGCCAGGTCGTCAGCGAAGGCGTCTGGTGGCGCGAACGGGTCAAAGGGCAGGGGGCTTCGGTCAACGTCCTCACGTCCCAGCGCCTGACCGATGAAGGTGCCGGCAGCACCTTCTACGACGTCCGGGTCTCCATCATCAAGTAGAGAGCACTGTTGCCACATCCGTAGAGGCGGGCTTGCCATGTGCAAGCCCCTACATGCCCCTGTGTCCGGGAAAGGCTGCAAAAATGTAGGGGCACCCACGTGGGGCACCCGCCAGCAGCTGTGAGCCATCTGTTATCGGACAAGACTGACAAGTAAAAATACTTGACAGATGGGGCGCTTTCCGTTATAATACCAAAGTACGCTGTTTGAAAGGCGGTGAAGTCATGCTTGAAGATGTAGTCCGCAAGGGACGGCTCCTCGATTTGTACGGGCCTTTGCTTACGGAAAAACAACGGCGCTGCATGGAAATGTATTTCGATATGGACTTGTCCCTTAGCGAAATCGGTGAAGAACTGCACATTTCCCGTCAAGGTGCCTATGACATGCTCAAGCGTGCGTCCCACTCGCTGGAAAATTACGAACAGCGCCTTCATCTGCTGGCCCGCTACGATGCGGTCCGGGATAAAATCGATGAAGTAGAGCGGCTTCTCGACCGGGAAGAACCGCAGACCCTTGAAAGAGCGAAACAGCTTTTGCATGAAATAGAGTTATAGAAGGAGGCCCCTTATGCCATTTGAAAGTCTGTCCGAACGATTCCAGGCGGCATTTAAAAAACTCCGCGGCAAAGGGAAGCTTTCTGAAGAGGATGTCAGCGAAGCGCTGAAAGAGATGCGCCGCGCCCTTCTGGAAGCGGACGTCAACTTTGCCGTCACCAAAGATTTCATCAAGAAAGTAAAAGAAAAGGCCGTCGGCGAAGAAGTCTTCGGCAGCCTCAACGCGTCGCAGACGGTCATCAAGATTGTCCGCGATGAACTGACGGAACTCCTCGGCGGGACACAGAGCCGGATCACCATCGCCCCCAAGCCACCGACCATCATCATGCTCGTCGGCCTCCAGGGCGCCGGCAAGACGACGACAGCTGCCAAACTGGCTAAGAAGCTGAAGTCCCAGGGCAAGAGCCCGCTCATGGTTGCAGCCGACGTCTACCGTCCGGCCGCTATCACGCAGCTGCAGGTCCTCGGCCAGGAACTGGACATGCCCGTCTACACTGAAGAGGGCAGCAAGGACCCTGTAGCCATCGCCCAACATGCGATACCCTATGCGACCAGCCATTTACGCGATGTCGTCATCATCGATACGGCCGGCCGTTTACATATCAATGAAACACTCATGGATGAACTCATCAATATCAAGAATGAAGTCCATCCCCATGAAATCCTGCTCGTCGTCGACGCCATGACCGGTCAGGATGCCGTTACGGCTGCATCGGCCTTCGATAAAGCTCTCGGCATCGACGGTATCATCATGACCAAGCTCGATGGCGATGCCCGCGGCGGTGCTGCCTTGTCCATCAAGGCCGTTACGGGCAAACCGATCAAGTTCATCGGCGTTAGCGAAAAGCTTGACGGTCTGGAAGAATTTCATCCGAACCGCTACGCGTCGCGTATCCTCGATTTAGGCGACGTCGAAACGATCATCGAAAAGGCCCAGGCAGCCTTCGATGAAGAGTCGATGGAAAACATGAAGAAGACCATGAAAAGTGGTACCTTCACCTTCGATGACTTCCTGTCCCAGCTCCATATGATCAAGAAGATGGGCAATATGGGCAGTCTCCTGAGCCTCATTCCGGGTATTGGGAAATACAAGAAAGAACTCGAAAAAGTCGACATGGACGGCAATGAATTTAAACGGATCGAAGCCATCATCACATCCATGACGGCCCAGGAACGGTCGAGTGCCAATCCGAAGATGCTCATCAAGGACAGCCGCAAGCGCCGCATCGCCAAAGGCAGCGGCACCCGCGTACAGGATGTCAACCGCCTCATCAAGCAGTTCGCAGAAATGCAGAAGATGATGAAGCAGGCCAAGAAAGCACAGAAGAATAAACGACGGGGTTTCATGCCGCGTCTGCCTTTTTAAATGGATTTCCCTTTTTTGTGGAAATAAGATACTATATCAAGGAGGTGATTTTCAATGATTAAAATTCGTTTGGCTCGTTTAGGTGCTAAAAAGAAACCGATCTACCGTGTCGTCGTCGCTGATTCCCGCGATGCTCGTAACAACGGTCGTCCGGTCGCTACGTTGGGCATGTACGATCCGTCCAAAGACATGGACTCTCGTCTGACTGTCGATGCTGAAGCAGCTGTAGCATGGCTCGGCAAAGGCGCACAGCCTACAGATACGATCCGTTCTATCTTCAAAAAAGCTGGCATCATGGCTCAGTTTGAAGCATCCAAAAAGTAAGTGAGGCTGGATACTATGGAAGAATTGATTGCATGTATCGCCCGGTCCCTCGTCAAGAACCCGGATGCGGTTACAGTTACCAAGATTCAAAAAAAAGGCCTCGAAGTCTATCAGCTTCATGTCGCACCCGAAGATATGGGTAAAGTCATTGGCAAACAGGGTAAAATTGCGAAAGCATTGCGCCTTGTTGTCAAGGCTGCGGCAGTGAAGGCTAACAAGAAAGTATCAGTGGATATCGTATAGGAGGAACCATGGATCAGATTACATTGCGCGTTCCTGTCGCTGTCAAAGCAAAGGTGACGCAGGCCCTCAAGGATCGTATCCTCAAAGGTGCTGACCAGGCCCTGAGTGACATCGATCGGGAAATGCAGAACCTGGAATTCCAGGCTAAACGCATGATGACCGAACAGGCTAAAATCGATGCCCAGGGGTTGATTTCCTTGCGTGCTAAAGTAGAAGAACAAAAACAGCGTCTCGCTGCAGCAAAAGCAAAGGCACAGCACGACAGAGAAGAAGCTGAACAGTTGACAATCGGTTCCGAAATCAGACAAGGCACGCTCGAACAGACTGTCGTTGTCAAGGTCGGCGATGATTTAGAAAAATTGATGGGAACAGAAATCTTGCTTGAAGACGGCAAGATTGTTTCTATCCGCCAATAGAATACGATGGCTGAATTAGATCTTTTCACAATCGGTCAAATCGTTGCCCCGCACGGCGTGCGGGGTGATGTTCGTATTTATCCCGATACGGATTTTCCGAAACGATTCCTGAAAATGAAATACGGTTACATCAACGGCAAGAAATATGAAGTAGAATCTGCACGTCTTCATAAGCGGGTCGTCCTCATGAAATTTGTCGGCGTCGATGATCGCAACGCAGCGGAACTCTTGGTCAAGAAAGACCTGCAGGTCCCGCGCGAAGATTTAGTACCCCTGAAAAAAGGCCAGCACTATATCTACGACATCCTCGGCTCGGCCGTATATGACCTTCAGGGCCATGAACTGGGAAAACTTACAGACGTACTGCGCACGGGCAGCAACGACGTCTACGTCGTCACTGCCGATGACGGCAAGGAAACACTCCTGGCCGCCATTCCCGATGTCATCAAGTCCATTGATGAAGGCGAAAAGAAAATCGTCGTCGATCCGCCGGAGTGGGTGGACGAATGAGAATCGACATTATCTCACTCTTTCCGGAGTTCATCGAAGCTTTTTTCCAGCACAGCATCATCGGGCGGGCCCGGGCAGCCGGTCTGTTGGATCTGGATGTGACCAATCCACGTAATTTCACGTATGACCGCCATCACATGGTCGATGATACCATCTATGGCGGCGGCTGTGGGATGCTCATGAAAACAGCGCCCCTCTATGCCGCTGTCGAAGCTGTGCGGCGCCAGGTGCCGCGGCGGCGTATCATCTTCATGGGGCCCGCAGGGCAGACCTTTACGCAGGCCAAAGCACGCGAGCTGGCGACATACGACCAGCTTATTTTATTATGCGGCCATTACGAAGGCGTCGATTACCGCGTTGAGCAGGATTTGGCCGATGAAACTATTTCCGTCGGCGATTACGTCCTTACTGGCGGTGAACTGCCGGCTATGACCGTTACCGATGCCGTGGCCCGCATGATTCCCGGAGTCCTCGGCGCAGCTGCCGGGGCCGCTGACGATTCTTTCTATTCGTCGCTCCTGGAATATCCGCAGTACACTAAGCCTGCCGTCTTTCGCGGCATGGCCGTACCGGAAGTCCTGCGAAACGGCGATCACGCCAAAATCGATGCCTGGCGCCGGGAGGCGTCGCTAGCGCGGACCTTGGAATTACGGCCAGATCTTTTGCAGCACTGCGATTTATCGCCAGCTGACCAAAAGATACTGGCAAAACTGAAAGGGGCGAAAAAAGGATGACTTCCCCTTTGTATGTAGGATTGGTTCATTATCCCATATATGATAAGAACTTTAACGTCATTGCCACGGCTATTACGAACTACGATTTGCACGACATTTCGCGGTCAGCCAAGACGTATGGCGTCAAGAAATATTTCATCATCCACCATATTCCGGGGCAGCTCGATATGGTGCATAAAATCATGGATTTTTGGGAAAGCCCGGTTGGTCGTAATTATAACGGCTACCGCACACAGGCTTTCGATATCGTCGACATCCGCCCGTCCATCGAAGCGGCTGTCGAAGCAGTCACCACCGCAGAAGGGAAGAAACCTTACGTCGTCACGACGGATGCGCGGACCTATGCCAATACCATTTCCTACAAGGATTTGCGGCACAAGCGGGAAGAAGACGATACGCCGATCCTCCTGCTCTTTGGCACGGGCTATGGCATGACCAAAGAAACGATGGAAAAATTTGATTTCATCCTGGAACCGATTTACGGCGCCGGGGAATATAATCACTTATCTGTCCGTTCGGCAGCAGCTATCATCTTAGATCGCCTGGCCGGCGAAGATTGGTGGAAATAAAGGGAGGCATTTGAATGTCTGGACATTCTAAATGGGCGAATATTAAACGTAAAAAAGGGAAAAACGACGCAATCCGCGGCAAGATCACGACCAAAATCGGCCGTGAAATCACGATTGCTGTCCGTATGGGCGGCCCGGACCCGGTCGGCAACATGCGTCTGAAACTGGCCCTTCAGAAAGCTAAGGAAAACAATATCCCGAAAGATAACATCAAACGGGCTATCCAGAAAGGTGCTGGCGCTACGGAAGGCCAGAACTATGAAGAAATCGTATACGAAGGCTATGGCCCGGCAGGCGTTGCCGTTACGGTCAACGTTCTCACGGATAACCGCAACCGCGCAGCCGCTGCTGTCCGTCACGAATTTTCCAAATCCGGCGGCAACCTCGGTGCTACGGGCTGTGTCAGCTGGATGTTCCACAACACGGGCATTTTCGTCGTCAACCGCGACCAGGCTGATGAAGACCAGATCATGGAAGTCGCTCTCGACGCCGGTGCCGATGACGTAAAAGTCTCCGATGAAGACTACGAAATCATCACCACGCCGGAAGCTTTCGATGCTGTCGAAAAAGCCCTGGCTGACAACAACATCGAAACGGAACACGCATCGATCACCATGGTTCCGGAAAACACGATCAAACTCACCGGTGAAGACGCTGAAAAAATGGAACGCTTCGTAGACGCTCTCGACGAACTCGACGACGTCCAGGACGTATACCACAACGCAGAACTTCCGGAAGAGGAAGAATAAGAGTGGTTAGTGGCTAGTTGTTAGTGGTTAGTAGATGGCTTTAAATTTAAAAACCTTCACTAAAAACTACAAACTGCAAACTTAATACTCAAAAAGAGGCTGTCTTAATGCGACAGCCTCTTTTTTACTAGCCCCTAGCCACGAACCACGAGCCACTAATTCCCAAACCGTTGTAATAACAACAGATTCCCTCCACTATCCATGGTATACTACGTTCAGAAGTTGAGAGAAAGCTCACTCAGAGATAAGATAAAAGTTGTCCACATACTTTAGGAGGTAGTTACTATGTTGAAATCCGTTCTGAATAAATTTGCTGCTAATGAAAAAGTTACGTCTGACATGATCATGGGCGATATCATCCGCCTTCACCCGGAAGTCGTCGATACCCTCATCGGTCAGGGCATGCACTGCCTGGGCTGCCCGTCTTCCCAGCAGGAAAGCCTGGCAAACGCCTGCTTCGTCCATGGCCTCGACCCGGAAATTGTCACCAAAGCCGTCAACGTCGCTATCGAAGCAAACAAACAGTAAGGGGAGGATATCATTATGAGCGCATTTTTAGGACCTATCCATTTTTGGTTATACAATAAAATCCAGTTCCAGGAAAGCCTGATCGACGAACTCATCCGCTATGCATCCAGCCAGGGCTGGTCCAATGGCGATCTGGCCGATAAATACGGCAGCAAAGACCGCCGCAAACTGGATGAAGTCATCGACGAATCGAACATCCACGGCTGGCTCCAGTCGCGCATCCACGACGCCGAAGGCCGCTATGCTGCCTTGGTACTCGACGTCGCCGGCAATCAGGAAGACCGCCTGACGGCGCTGAAAAAAGCGGCCTATGATTTCGGTGCCAGCCAGCACCTGAGCGCCGCTACGGCACCGGAAGCCTTCCACCGCCTGGACGACCTGCTCCTGGACGGCATGCCCTGTGATCAGGTCAACCGCGTCCGCGAAAGCGATGACAACCGTATCGCCTGGGACCGCACCATGGACCTGCACAGCGAATTCTGGCAGGGCCACGGCGACTGCTACTATGCCCTGCGCCAAGCCTTAGTCGACGGCCTGCTGGCCGCTACGGATTACGCCTTCACCAGCCCGGCTGAAGGCCAGTATGAAATCGTAAAGAAATCTGCCTAAACGAAAGAGAGGGACCCTTATGTATTGCACGGAAGTCATGGTCAAACAACATGCCAATATTTCACGGATGCTGAAAATCATCAAAGAATCATGCTGCGCCATCTTGGAAGGCGCCGAAATCGACCAGCAGGAATTTGCGGAAATCCTCGATTTCATCCGCCGTTACGCTGACGGCCATCATCACCGCCGGGAAGAACTCGTCCTCTTTCCGGAAATGGTCGACCACCTGAAAGAAGTGGCATCCATCATCATCAAGCACGGCATGCTCGTCGAACACGACCTCATCCGTGCCCACGTCCGGGCCCTCGACGAAGCATTGAAACTCTACGCCCAGGAACCGAAGACCGAATATAAACTCCAAATCCTGACGGAAGCCATGGCCTATGCCAACCGCCTGCAGCAGCACGTAGAAAAAGAAAATAACGTCGTCTACCCCTTAGCCGACCGCGGCCTCTCGGGCGACATTAAAGCCAAGATCGACCAGACCGTCAAAGACATGGAAGCGGAAGAAGGACCGGACTTCGCCAAAGGCTACATGGACCTCCTGGACCGCCTGGAAAAGAAATACAAAATCGCGTAGGGCGTCCTGTGGGGCGCCCGCCGGTCGCAGTTTGCAGGTCGCCGGCCGCTTCGGACGCAGAGGCGGCTTCGCCGCGACAGACTCATGATTGTATTACGATCGTGTACCACTGGTCATAAATTTCGGCTGTATCCAGGATTCACAGCGGGACGCCTTAACAGGACGTCCCCTACGAAATCGCATACAGGCGATGAAAATGAATGCCGGCGCAGTCCGCAGGCGGCAGGTCGCCGCGGTCCATGGGACCGCATCGTAGGGGCCGTCCCGAAGGGCGGCCCGGCTCTCCTTATAGGAGAGCTGTCAGCGAAGCTGACTGAGAGGTTGCTTTTAAATTTAAAACCATCCGCTAGCCAACTAACAACTTAAAAGGGCTTGTCGTCGTGCGACAAGCCCTTTTTGCCTCACCATGACAAACCTGTCCTCCTCAGATGCTATAGTGAAGATAGAACTTGTATTTCACAGGAGGGATAGTCATGGACAGAAGCGAACAGACCAAGAAAAATCAGGCCATCAATTTGTATACGTGGGGCTTAGAACTCCTCTCTGACGGCGGCCACGTCCGAGATGCCGATAAAGTGGGCTGGATGCTGATAGAAAATGCAGCCACCCAGGGCGACCGAGACGCTCAGAACTATTTAGGCGATGCCTATTTTTACAGTTACAAAAAAGATGAAAAAGCCGCCTTTTGGTACACCAAAGCCGCCGAACAAGGCCTGCCGGAAGCCCTGGCTATGCTGGGGATGTTGTATCTCCTCGGCCGTGGCGTAACACGGGACTATATCAAAGCACGCCAATACTTTGAACAAGCCTTACAAGACAACGAAGTAAATGTCGAAGCCGCTGTGGCCCAATACTGGCTGGGCCAGATGTATAAAGAAGGCATCGGTGTTCCGAAAGACAGCGAAAAAGGCGAAAAACTGATATACCTGGCCGCCATAAACGGTTATGCACCCCGTGGAAAATAAGTGAGCGCAGGTCGCCGGTCGCCTCGGAATCAGATGCGGCTTTGCCGCAACAAACTCAAACTGACAACGGCGCTTCGGGAAACCCTCAGTGCGTAGCGGGCCGCCCGTCGTTGCCATTCGTCCAGGTAACCGTTCTGTACTTGACGTGTTAGGATATTTGGGCGGCCCCTCGTATCATGATATATGGTATTTACAATACAGGTAAAAGCAGTATCATCAATGAACTTATTCGTGAAGATAAAGCGAAAGTACAGGATATACCGACGACTGATAGCGTGGATTCTTATGAATGGAATGGATACACCATTGATGACACACCGGGAGTTGGTGCTCCGATGAAACATGAAGAAGTAACTCAGGCACATTTAAAGCGAGCTGATATCGTGCTTTTTGTGATGAGTACGACTGGAGCTAATGAATTAAAACAAAATTATGAGCGAATGAAAGATATTGTAGATGCTGGTAAAAAACTAATTATTGTTTTAAATGATAAAAATAGTGATTTAGAAACTAATGACAATGCGATTCAACTGATTAAGATGAAAGTTATCGAACACATGGAACAAGTCGGGATAGGGCAAGCTAACGCTAACTATCATTTTGTTGTTGTCAATGCTCGCAGAGCTCATAAGGGAAGAATTGAGGATAAAATTCGCTTGTGGCAAAAGTCCCACATGGAAGAGTTAGAGCAGGTAATGCTTACAGAATTAAAACGGGCGGGTGGCTTTGAAGTTCTACAAAGAGCTATTCGGGATGTGGAACATTATATGGAACAAGCCATTGGCATGCTGAGTAAAGTAGAAGGAGATAAACAGATAGAAGTACTTCATGAGGTTCTGGTCAATCTTCAAGAAAAAGGGAAACAAATGAAAGAAAACTTGAACCGAACAATCACTCTTGGCACTCAGCATTTAGGGACTACCTTACCGCAATTGATTTGGAATGAAAGTCAGCAAGGAGAAAAGAATGTCGAAGAGGACGTTGTAAATCAATTAATTAAAAAACATGAATCGCAGCTCATTGAAAAGATAGACAAAGAGCTATCTTTTCAATTTGAAAATATATGCCACGATGTGTCTGACTTATTACAAGAACAATTAGAAGCTAATGTTTTGAAGGATTCACAAAATTTGCATTGTGTAGAAGTAGAAAAGGGAGGCGTGCAAGAATTTTCTTTGCAGGAAGTATTAAATAAAGTACAGGAAATTTGCAATGCTGAAAATGCCATTACTGCCGGGAATTTTGATTCCTCTGAAGTAGATACCAACATTGGAGAAGATGTACTAAAGGCAGTTGCTAAAGGGAAGGCATTGGGCGAAATCGGTAATAGTGTAGGAAAAGCTTTGTTAGGTACGCAGCTGGGATCTATTTTGGGTAAATCAACGTTAGGGAAATTGATTCTTCCTTGGTTTCCGCCGGCTGAGGTTATCATGACTATTGTAGGTATTGCTCAACTCTTATTTGGTGATCATGGCGAAGCTAAACGAAAGCAGCAAGAAGCTGAAATGCAAAATGAAAGAATGCGACAAATCGCAGTAGCCAAACAACAAGCCAGAGAACAGTTACAGCAAAATTTTCAATATTATGCGGATGACATGAGAAATAAATTATTAGCAGCTGTATTTTCTAATATTGAATTACGTATGAAAATTTTGAGAGAACCAGTTGTAACAGAGATTCAGCAATTAAAATCAGATACAAAATCTCTAATGACAGATATTGATCAAATGCACCACTTATTAAATGGTTGTGAAGAATTACGTTGTCAAATAACAGATAATAAGCAGATTTGCTAAATTATTATGTCATCCTTTAGAATACGAGAAAAGTAAATGAATATGTTTTTTGTCTTATAGTATTCTCCCTCCCTGGAAGATAAAATGTCTTGTGGGGGGGGATTTTTATGCTATAATTGGTGCAAATAGAAAACGTGGAAGAAGGTAATCTAAATGCCATTTTATAGTAATGCTGAATTTGCGGAAAAATTTGTTGAAGAAGTCATGCATTGGTATTGTAGTGATGATCACAGCAATACACAAGAAGAAGTTGCGAGACGTATGACTGATAAATATCATGTTGAATTTACAGTTAATGATATTAGAGAAATTACACAGTCTACTGGATTTTCTCATCGTATAAAACCGGAAAATTCTAGTAAACAGATAGTCCTACGATTGAGTAAAAATTTGCGTGATAAAATTGATAAGGCTAATCCACAAAAAAGCTAATCTACCAAGTTGTTAAATGTTTACATGGAGGAAGTTTGATGGGAATTAGCATAAGGTTGAACCAAGATATTTTTTATCGTAAATATGATAACAGTTATTATGTTTGGTCAACTTATAATCAAAGCGTTCAAACAGTCAATGAAATGGCGTTTGACATTATTTCTAATTTGACTAAATCTTATATGCAAGACGATGAATTAATTGATAAATTAGCTTCGATTTATGATTTAACAACTGAAGACATTCAATGTATACTTGATTTTTTATATGAATTAGAACGCATGAATATTGTTACAATAAAGGAAGACAATATCAGGCAGGGGTCTCCCGGAGATTTGAGTAACGAAATTGTTCGTTTAACGGCAGAAAATCATCTTCTATATCAGGTCATGATTGAACTGACTTATGATTGTAATGAACGGTGTAAACACTGCTATGTAGAAACTTTTGATAAAAAACAAAAACTTACTACATCAGAAATTTTTAATATTATTGATCAACTCAATGAAATGAATGTAGCTGATGTGGCTTTTAGTGGTGGTGATGTTTTTACTCGTCCTGATACCTTGGATATCCTTCAGTATGCTGTTGATAGTAATTTAATGGTAACAGTATTTACTAATGGCATAGCGTTGACAGATGATATGATAGAACGTATGTCGAAAATGGGATTAAAATGCGTCCACTTTAGTATATATGGAAGTAACGCTGAAACTCATGACGGTATTACAGGCGTACATGGATCATTTCAAAAGACAATGCATTCCTTAAAAAATTTTAAAGCATTAGGCACTCCTGTCAATATGAAAGTTGTTTTAATGAAAGACAATATTCAAGAATATGATAATATTATGAACATGGCTCAAGCCTTGGGAATCACGACACAGGTATCGACCAGTATCAGGCCAACTATGATAGGTGATAAAAGGCCAACTTTTCTTAGGGCTGATTTAGAAGATATTAAATATGTTATGCAACAAGAAGAAATTAAGCATCCTGAAGATAAAAATGTTTCTATTAATTTGAAACCTCAGACGATTTGCAATGCAGGTTTTAATTCCTTGACGATTAACCCTTACGGAGAAGTTTTTTTATGTATTTCTTTTGGGAAAAGCCTCGGCGATTTGAGAACAGAAAAGTTAGAAAATATATGGCATCATTCTCCGATATTAAAAAAATGGAGACAATATAGATTTAAGGATATAGAGAAATGTTCTACTTGCGATTTATTGCAATATTGTAATTTCTGTCCTTCACAAGCTTACTTAGAAAATGGTGGGAATTGGCATAAGGCTTATGATGAGGCTTGCAAACTTGCAGCTCTTCAAAAGACAATTCTTAATCATTAAAGAATAATCGAAAGGAGGGAGCGTCAATGAAAGATAAAAAGAAATTTGTAAATCCTAAGATTATGAGTAAAACTAAATATCGTACTGCACAAAGCAGACCTTGTGCTCATAATTTCAGCAATTGTACGTATAATCTGTATGTTAATTGATGTAAGGAGAGATTATTATGGAACAGAAGAAACAATTTTGTTTACCCAAAGCTTCTGCAGCGCAAAAATATGATATTGTTGTTGGAGCACGGTGTGCTCATTATATGACACATTGTAGTCACGCTAATACCAACTGATATATGTACTAATCATAGAAATAATGACCATGAGCTTACGATTTTTTGTTATAAGCTCATGGTTTTTTATCATATATTTTTGAAAAAGAGAAGGGAGAATAATATGGATCCGTATATTGTTACTGAGCAAGTAATAGACCTTATTATCGAACAATTGGCCCCAAGTGCCGATGAAATAGACAATATTCGGTTAGATACATGTTTGGTGGGTGATTTAGGCGCCGATTCATTAGATATAGTAGAACTTACGGGAGCATTTATGGAAACTTTTGATATTTTCATTTCAGATGAAGAAGTTCGATCACTTGTATATAAAGATTACATGGGTTCAGATATAGAAATACAGAGTTTTTTAGGTCTTATTATGTATAAAATAGAAGAAAGGGAAAGGCTTGAAAAAGAAGAAAAATAATTAGGGCTGATGAAAAAAATGATATAATATAAATAGATGGCATGGTGAAGGTATTGGATAATATTGAAAAATATTATCCAATACCTATTTGTGATATTCGAATTTAATAGCGGGCCTTTATATTTATGATTTAGGTTTTCGAAGATGCTTTGCATGAGATTCACAATAATTATTGTGAATGACAGAATTTGTCGTCATCATCTGCTATGATATAGGTAAAGGAAGAATTTAGATGTTAGGGTAAGGTGATATTATGGATGTAACGGCTATGGGAAAAGCTTTGTCAATGTCTTATGATAAGGCCCTCAGCGGCATTGCCGGTATGAAGGGCGCCGAGGCGTTGGCGGCGGAATATATGGCGACTGGCGATGATTTGGAGAAACAGGTGGATATGTTGATCCGCAATCAGGTCATCAAGTGCGGGGCTTCGGGCTTTTTGACGAGTTTAGGCGGCGCTATTACGCTGCCCGTGGCTTTGCCGGCCAATGTCCTCAGTGTGCTGTATATGCAGTTGCAGATGATTGCGGCCATTGCTCATATGGGCGGCTATGATTTGCAGAGCGACCGCGTGCGGACGCTGGTCATCGCCTGTCTTTGCGGCAACCAGCTCAAGGAAGTATTGAAACAGGCTGGTATCAAGGTGGGGACGACGTTGACGGCTAAGGCGATTCAACGGTTGTCGGCCGTGCTCTTCAACCGCATCAATCGAACTGTTACCATGCGTTTGTTGTCGCGTTTCGGGACGAAGAGCGCCATTAATTTAGGGAAGGCCATTCCCCTCGTCGGCGGTCTGATTGGCGGTGGCTTCGATGCATATTCGACGCAGATTATTGGCAATAAGGCCAAGGAAATGTTTATTCTGGAAGCCCGGCATATGGAAAATGGGGAAGTAGCTGTCGAAGTCATCAATGTATCGCCTGATGAGATGGATTAAGGAGGTCATATATGATGGAACTCATGAATTTGAATCATCCCGCTTCGCATAAGTGTGCTTTTTGTAAGCACTGGTACGACCCGATGAACTAGGCCATCCGGCCGAAGGCGCCGATTGTCGGTTTTTGGGAGTACGATCCGCTGGCTGAGAACCAGTGTATGGTGCGGAACATGAAAACCCGGGGTGTACAGTCGTGTAATCAGTTTGTCTGTAAGATTTGAGAAGGGCGTGAGGACGTAAACGATGGGGACGGCTGTGGCTCATGAGTTTATTAAATGGTTTATTTTGCGGCCTTTATTTTATATTTTGATACAGGTTTTATGGCCCTTTATTTATGGCCTTGGCGTCAGTTTTTTAACTGTCTATGAGACGGGGTGGAACAGCGGCGATTGGCTTACGAGAGGCCTGCTGATTTTTATTACCCTTAGCTTTTTGGGGCTGCTCGTCGGTACTTTTGCCCCAAAGAGGGAGGCCCAGGAAAATCGGCATCGTGTCCGCTGTGTGATTGTCAATGTGATGTTATACGTGCTGGTCCTTTATATCATCGCCCGGTGGTATGGGTTGGCCCAGCCCATTACGATGACGATTACGATTTGAGGGGAGGATGTGTTTATTTGAAAGAAGATAAGGTTTCGCGGGTACTGGCCCTGTATTCGCAGCTCTTGGGCGGGCGGACGATTCAGAAGGCGGCGGCAGCCCAGCAGTATGGTGTGAATGAGCGCAGTATCCAGCGGGATATTGAGGATATCCGGGCTTTCTGCCGCAATGGCATGGCCCTTGGCGATGGGACGCCTTGTGATATTGTCTATGATTATGTCGATAAGGGCTATCGCATGGAAGGCGGTCAGGCGCAGAAGTTGTCGAACAGTGAGATTTTGGCGTTGTGTAAGATTTTGCTCGACAGCCGGGCTTTTGTCAAGACCGAGATGGAAGCAATGCTGCACAAGGTGATTGCCTGCTGTGTGCCAGCGTCGAATCAGGCCATGGTGACTCAGCTGGTCAACAATGAGGCTTTCCATTATGTGGAACCGCGGCACCGGACGAGTTTCCTCGATACGATGTGGCATCTTGGCGAGGCCATCCAGCAGCACCGCTATGTCGATGTGGCTTATGGCCGTCTGAAGGACCGGAAAATCGTTAAGCGCCGGCTGAAGCCCTTGGCCCTGCTCTTCTCGGAGTACTATTTTTATCTCATCGCTTTCATCGACGACAAGGAGATTGCCAAGATTTATGAAAGTGCCCGGGACATTACGCCGACCATTTACCGCCTGGACCGGATCAAGACCCTGGAAGTGGAACAGGAGACGTTCCATATTCCCTATAACCGGCGTTTCCAGGAAGGCGAGTTCCGCAAGCGCGTCCAGTTCATGTATGGCGGTCGGCTGCAGCGCGTTACTTTCACCTATACGGGCTACGACATCGACGCCATCTTGGACCGCCTGCCGACGGCGAAGATACTGAGTGAAGATAACGGGACGTACCAGCTGGAAGCGGAAGTCTACGGGAAAGGCATCGAAATGTGGCTGCGAAGTCAGGGAAAATACGTCAAAGACATTAAGATTGTGGAGTTATGAGCTCGAGGAGTCAGGCATGGGGCAGAAACCCTCATGGGATGGCTCCTCTTTTTGTTTCCCGTGATTCTTGCTATAATGAAATAAAAGAAAGCAGGTGAGGCTATGAAGTGGCAGATGCCGATTGGTGTCGATAATTTTTGGGATATACGGAGCAAGCATTATTATTTTGTCGATAAGACGGACTTTATCCGCCAGCTCATCGACGGGCACAGTGCGGTGACGCTGATTACGCGGCCCCGGCGGTTCGGTAAGACCTTGACGCTGAGTATGCTGGAGTATTTCTTTTCCATTGAAAAAGAAGCACAGAGCCGCCACCTCTTTGACGGCCTGGCTATCGACCGGGCCGGGGCGGATTACATGGCCCATCGTGGACAGTATCCGGTATTGTTCTTGTCCTTGAAGGATTTGAAGGACCTCACGTGGCCGCAGATGCTGCAATCCCTGAGTTCCTGGATCAGCTACTGGTTCATTGACCATGATTATTTAGCTGATAGTCCGTCTGTCAATCCGGACTTGCGCAGGCGCTTTCTGGCACTGGAACAGCAGGCTTCTGGGCAGAATGAAATGCAGCTGGCCCTGGCACTGTTGGTCAAGATGATGCATCAGCATTTTGGCAAGCCGGTCATTTTATTGATTGATGAATACGATGCGCCCATTCAGCAGGCTTGGGAACACGGCTTTTATACAGAGTGCATTGCTTTTATGAAACAGTTTTTTGGCAGCGTCCTGAAGGGCAATCGCGACTTAGATTTTGCCGTACTGACAGGGGTCCTGCGGGTCGCCAAAGAAAGTATTTTCAGTGATCTGAATAATCTCGATGTCTGTTCCGTCATGGATGCTGCCTATCGGGAGGTCATTGGATTTACGCCGCAGGAAGTGGCACAGATGGCGGAAGACCTGACCATGGCGGAGGCATTGCCCGACTTGAAGAAATGGTATGACGGCTATCTCTTTGGTGGGGCAGAGATTTATAACCCCTGGTCGATTATCAATTTTTTCCGTCACGGTGAGGTTGGTGACTATTGGGTCAATACGTCGGGCAATGGTATCATCCGGGAAATGCTGCGCCACGTGACAGCTGATACAGAAGGTGATTTGCTAGCTTTGTTGCAGGGGTGCCAAGTGACTGCCTTGATCCGGGAGGGTGTCATTTATGAAGACATTGGCCACGATACCGATGCGCTGTATACAATGTTGTTGACGACAGGCTATTTGACGGCTGTCAGCCGCAGACGAGGCATTGGCGGCATACGCTGTGAATTAGTGATTCCCAATCGGGAAGTTCAGGATATTTACCGCTTTGAAATCTTGGATAAGATGCGAGGCCGTTATTCTGTGTCCCGACTGGAAACCATGTTCGATGAGTTACTTTCGGGCAAAGGACAGGCCTTTTCAGAACTGTTGGGAGGGTATCTTCGGGACTTGGTCAGCGTGTATGATACGGCCCATAAAGAAAGTTTCTACCACGGCTTCGTCCTTGGCATGACGGCGTTATTTGCATCTGATTATATCATCGAATCGAACCGGGAAAGCGGGTACGGCCGTTTTGACCTGGCCATTATTCCCAAGGATGTAGAGAAGGCCGGCGTCATCATGGAATTCAAGGTAGCTGCCAGTGAAGCGGACATGACCGATAAGGCCAAGGAGGCGTTGCAGCAGATTGAAGAGCGGGAATACGTGACGGAATTTCGCCGGCGGGGAATCCAGACGGTATGGAAATACGGAATCGCCTTTTGCGGGAAGAAGGTGGAAGTCGTCCGCGGCCAGTACTGAACGGTATAGGCGCAAGACTATAAAAATTGAATATTCTATGATATAATTAATTGTTATGTGACCTGATGAAATACTTTTGATACTGGAGGTATATGAATGGCTACAGTTCAGGAAAAGATTGACCAGCTCCATGAAAAGCTCGCGAAAATCGAGATGGGCGGCGGTCAGAAGCGAATTGATTCGCAACATAAAAAAGGTAAGATGACAGCCCGCGAACGGCTGGCTAAATTATTTGATGAAGGCAGCTTTACGGAAATGGGGCAGTTCATCCATCATCGCTGCATGAATTTCAACATGCAGGAAAAGGAAATCCCCGGCGATGGCGTCGTTACCGGCTACGGTACGGTCCGCGGCCGTCTGGTCTTCGCCTACGCCGAAGATTTTACGGTTGAAGGCGGTTCCCTTGGCGAAATGCATGCCCACAAGATTGCCCAGATGCAGGAAATGGCCCTGAAGATGGGGGCGCCTGTCATCGGCATCAATGATTCCGGCGGTGCCCGCATCCAGGAAGGCGTCGATGCCTTGTCTGGCTTTGGACGCATTTTCATGAATAATACGGCTGCATCTGGCGTCATCCCGCAGATCGCCGTCATCATGGGGCCCTGCGCCGGCGGTGCTGTATACAGCCCGGCTCTGATGGATTTCGTCTTCATGGTCAAGAATACATCGGACATGTTCCTTACGGGCCCGGCCGTCATCAAGTCGGTCACGGCCGAAGAAGTAACGGCAGAAGAACTGGGCGGTGCCATGACGCACAGCTCCATTTCCGGCGTCGCTCACTTTGCCTGTGAAAATGAAGATGACTGCATTGAAAAAATCAAGGCCCTCCTCGATTTCCTGCCCAGCAACAACATGGAAGAGGCACCGGTCATCGATTCCGATGATGATCCGAATCGTGAAGATGAAAGCCTCAATTCGGTCATTCCCGATAACAGCAGCATGCCTTACGATATGCTCGACGTCATCAAAGCCTGCGTCGACGACGGCAACGTATTCCAGGTATTGGAAAACTATGCCCTGAACATCATCACCTGCTTTGCCCGCTTTGACGGCCAGACTGTCGGCATCATCGCCAACCAGCCGAAGTTCCTCGCCGGCTGCCTGGATATCAATGCGTCCGACAAAGCGGCCCGTTTCATCCGCTTCTGCGACAGCTTCAATATCCCCGTCGTCACTTTCGTCGATGTACCGGGCTTCCTGCCGGGGACGACCCAGGAATACGGCGGTATCATCCGTCATGGTGCCAAGATGCTCTATGCCTATTGTGAAGCGACGGTTCCCAAGATTACTGTCGTCACCCGCAAAGCATACGGCGGGGCCTATATCGCCATGTGCTGCCGTCAGCTCGGTGCTGACATGGTCATGGCCTGGCCGTCGGCAGAAATCGCCGTCATGGGTCCCGATGGAGCTGCCAATATCATCTTCAAACACGATCCGGAAAAGGAAAAGAAGAAGCAAGAATATATCAATGAATTCTCGACGCCTTATAAAGCTGCTGAACACGGCCAGATCGATTGCGTCATCGAACCGAAGGAAACGCGGCCGCGCATCATCAGCGCCTTGGCAATGCTTTACAGCAAACGGGAAGAACGGCCGTCGAAGAAGCACGGCAACATGCCGTTATAAGGAGGCTGCCGTATGATAGAAATTCAATTTGCCGTCATCGTCCTGTTGATTGCCATGACCTTGGTCCTGAGCCGGTACTATAATACCCGCTTCCGTGCCTTGGAAGATAAGATGAAGGATGTCGCCGATTTCCAGCAGAGCGTCAAAGACCTGGCAGAAGCCGTCCAGGACTTGAAGGAAGCTGTAAAATCTGAAAAGACGGTCCAGCCGCAATCGACACAACCGGAAAAACAGGAACTGACCCACCCCGTCGTCCCTGTCGGCCAGCGTCAGCCGGCTGTCGTAGCGGCCCGGCCGATGACCGTCGTATCAGACGGGAACCAGGCCACTCCGGAAGGGGAGCTTTCGGATGAAGTCGTCGCCGTCATCATGGCTGCTGTTGCCGCCTATGGCTATTCACCGGCAGCTATCCGCTCTATCCGTCCGCAGAAGCGCGGTTATAAACGCCATCGGGAAAATTGGGCTATGGCAGCCCGCCTGGGTGGCATGAGTCGTTAACTGAAAACGTATTTAGATCCAGGAGGACAAGATATATGAAAAAATTCAAGATTACTGTCAATGGCAAAGCGTATGAAGTAGAAGTCGAAGAAATGGGCGGCACTCCGGTGGCAGCTCCGGCTCCGCAGGCATCTGCACCGGCACCCGCTCCGGCAGCTCCCGCACCGGCTCCGGCTGCACCGGCATCTACACCGGCTCCCGCTGTAGGCGGCCCGATCCCTGATGGCGCCATTACGGTCAAAGCCCCCATGCCGGGCAAGATTTCGGCTCTTAAAGCCGAAGCTGGCAAAGCCGTCAAACGAGGTGACATCATCCTCGTCTTGGAAGCCATGAAGATGCAGAACGACATCACAGCCACTGCTGACGGCACGCTCCACGAAATCCGCGTCAATCCCGGCGATAACGTAAAGACCGGCGACGTACTGGCCGTCATCGTGAAATAAGATTATATTTTAAACGATAGTGGATAGAAAAGCCCGGTAACTTATGCTGTACGTTACGCATAAGTTACCGGGCTTTTTCTGAACAGGTTATACCTGAATCTCGCAGCGGGACGCCTTATCAGGACGTCCCCTACCACTAAAAACTACAAACTGCAAACTTAATACTTAAAAAGAGGCTGTCTTAATGCGACAGCCTCTTTTTTGCTATGGTGGACCATCAGGGGATCGAACCCTGGACACCCTGATTAAGAGTCAGGTGCTCTGCCAGCTGAGCTAATGGTCCATGTTTTGTTTTTTCTTCGTACTCGCTGTTTCCTGAGCACATGTAATATAATACACTAAATCGGAGAGAATTGCAAGCTTTTTTTTTAAAAAATTTACAGAAAGTTGAATTTCTCCCGATTCTTGATTTTGGCGATACGGCGAATGTATAATGAAAGCAGTGAGATTTTACCCCAAATACTTAATTTGTAAATAGAGTGAAAGTGAGCGATGCGCATGATTACTTATAATGGCAATGGCGGTATGGATACGCTTGCCGTCGGCATCAATCGGCGCTTGTCGACGCTGCGTCAGTTGCCCAAGGATGATGTCATGGTCATCCGGGCTTATGTTGAACAGCATCCGGAGGTGTTACCATATACATCCATCCATGTCTTCCATTTCCTGTCGGATGGTCAGGCTAAGACATATTTCCTCATCGGCCTGGAAGGGAAGCCCATCCGTTATTCGACGTATGAAGATTTCCGTATGGCCCGGCGCCTCATGGCAGCGGCTATGAAGGAAGGCGTCAGCGAGTTGGCTGTCATGGCTGATACCCTGGATATGGATCTGGGTTCCCTCATCGATGGCCTGCTGTACCGCAATTATGAATTTACCCGCTATAAACGCCAGGCCAAGAGCCGGACCATTGGCAATATCAATATCCTGACCCATAGCCTGCGGCCGAAGGAATTCAATTCTATGTGCTATATGTATACTTCGGTCTATGAAGGCATCTATACCGCCAGGAATCTGGTCAACATGCCGTCGAACGATTTGACGCCGCGCAAGTTCGCCGACATCGTCGGCGGGATGCTCAAGGGCGATAATATCCTCATTGAGAACCTCAATAAGTGGACTTTGGAAAAACGCCATATGGGCGGCATCGTCGCCGTCGGCAAGGGCAGCATGAATCCGCCGCAGCTCTTGTCCATCGCCTATCAGGGGGACCCTAACAGCCGGGAAGTCCTAGGCATCGTCGGCAAGGGCGTCACCTATGACAGCGGCGGCTTGTCCCTTAAAAGTCATGCCAATCTGGAATTTATGAAGGACGATATGGCTGGGGCCGCAGCAGCTGTCGGCGTCATGCGGGCGTTGATGCTGCTCAAGTATCCCGTCAATGTCCTGGCGGTCATCCCGCTGGTCGAAAATATTCCTTCCGGTATGGCCTATCATGTCGATGATATCCTGACCATGTATAATGGCAAGACCGTAGAAGTCAAGAATACCGATGCCGAAGGAAGGCTCATCCTGGCCGATGCCCTGACATATGCCCAGGAAAAAGGGGCGACGCGCCTCATCGACCTGGCGACTTTGACCGGCGCCTGCGTGACGGCTTTGGGGACTGTCCGGACGGGCATGATCGGCAACGACCAGGAGTGGATGAACCATTTCTTCCAGGCCGCTACGGAAGTCCACGAAAAGATATGGCAGCTGCCGGCTGATGAAGAATATGAAAAGCTCCTGGAAAGCGACGTAGCCGATTTGAAGAACGTCGGCGGTCCCGAAGCCGGCGCGATTACGGCAGGCCTCTTCCTCAAGCAGTTCGTCCACGACGGCACGCCGTGGATCCACTTGGATATTGCTGGTCCGGCTTTCAATGAAAAAGCCGACGAAACGGGCCTCATCGGGGCGACCGGCGTCGGCATCAAATCGATTCTTCATTTATTACAGGGAGGCTTCCCATGCTCGTAGACTTACACATGCACACGATCTGCTCCGATGGTGTCTATACACCGGAGCAGCTGACCCGGATGGCTGTCGATGC